>Ga0194131_10003275_pt1 | contig 25735 bp, 26 predicted proteins | sample TA2KigO120mmetaG_FD_148631 | JGI IMG/M metagenome (GOLD analysis project Ga0194131, IMG submission 148631) | Freshwater microbial communities from Lake Tanganyika, Tanzania - TA2015053 Kigoma Offshore 120m | ecosystem: Environmental > Aquatic > Freshwater > Lake | place: Tanzania: Lake... | reverse complement strand
GCGATCCACAAGAATGAGGAGACCACCATCCAGGGCAGCGCGAGAGCACTGAGACCAACCCGGTTGATCAGGACCACGGTGGCGATCAGCAACGTGCCGACGACAGCGCCGCCGAAGGGAATGGCCCCCATCTTGTCGAGCCAGGCGAGGGACCGGACGAGCGCATCGATCTCCGGAATCGGCGAGCCGCCGGCTGGCCCGACATGCGCCGCCTGCGCCCACAGCGCGACGAGGAGGACGGCGACGCCTGCCGGCGCGAACACGGAGGCTGTACGCCAGACGTGCGCTCCCGGGTGCTGGCCGGAGAGGCGCGAGGGAATTCCGCGCCCCAGGTGGAGGATTACCAGACCAAGGATGGGTAGCCACTGATGGGGCTGAACAAGGGCGAGGCCAAGCGCACCCGCACGCAAGAAACGATCGTCGCCACGAACGAGGGAGACCACCGTGAGCGCGCTGAAGGAGAAGAGCAGGTTCGCCTCACTGCCTCCAGCACGACCCAATGCGTTCCACGGGTCGAAGGCCGTCACCACCATGCAAGCGCCGATAGCGAGATGCCCCGACGCCACATCGCGACAGAACCGTAGGAGCCTCGTCAGGCCAATCCAGAAGAAGAGCAGACCAAGGATGCGCGCCGTCGCCGGAAGAGACTCCTCCGGCGCCCATCGCAGTGGTATCGCGAGGACTGTGAGCAGGAGTGTCCAGAGCGGGCTATCCGGAGGGCCATCCGAGAGTCGCGGCAGCCACCCGCCATGGCCGGCGGCGCCCGCGCGGCCGATGGCATCCCACGTCTGGGGCGCGGCGACACCACCTAGTCCGACAGGCTCGCCGCCAGCGGAGGTGAGGACGAAAGGAAGCGCGAACACCATGAGGACGCCGAGAAGCCCGAGTTCGAGGCGGTTCGGCCGCCACGGTTCGAGGAACGGCAATCTCGAGCGCGTCGTTGCACGGGCGACGGTCTGCCAGTCACGCGCACTGAACCGCAGGCGCGAACCCAGCAGGTCGCGGGCGCTCCCGAGCATTGCGCCGATTCTACGGTCGCCCGCGAGGGGGACCCGTTAGCCCATCACTAGAAACGAGCGCCCGACCAAATGCTATTCCGCCGCGTTGCCGAGACCCAGCCGAAAGGCCTCGAGCCGGAACAGGTCGGTAGGGTTGCCGAGGATCGGATTGTTCTTGCTGGGGTTGTCCGAGGCGTATTCGATCCAACCGCGGTTCTGGAAGTGTGCTCCGTAAGAGAGCACCGTGCCGGTGTAGGCGCTGGTGAGGCGCAACTCGACGGCGGTGATGCGCTTGGCCACACCGGTCGTGCCCGCCTGAGCACCGTTCGACCTCCAGTCCTGCCATTCGCCCTCAACATTCGCGCGCACGTCGATGCCCATCGACTCTGGATGATTGTAGAGCAACACTCTCAGCGCTTCGAGCCGCCTCTGCTCACCCGTGACCCCGGCTTCCTCGCCATTGCGCTTCCATCCCTGCTCGCCCGTGTCCTGTAACGCGGCGTTATAGGCGACCTTGACCGCCGCTGGTTCCGCCTTATCGTGGCGTACGCGCGCGCGGAACGCGGTGATCTTCCGCGCCTGACCGGTCGTCCCCGCAATCCAGGAATCCTTGACGGGGCCGAGCCATCCCCAGCCCTCGGCACGGGTCTCCACCGACAGCCAGTTGGCACCGGAGGCATTGACGAGCGCCATCTGGATCGCTTCGATGGGTCGCTGCTCGCCGACCGTGCCGGCGATCTCCCCGTTCTGCTTCCACTCCTGCCAACCGACGCCGCTGAGGTGCGCTCGATAGCGCATCGTGATGCCGGAGCCGGTCACCACCTCGGCCCGGAACGCCTCCAGGCGCTTGGTGTCATCCTCCGTCCCGGCGATGGCACTCTCCGACTGCCAGCCCATCCACCCGTGATTCTCGGCGTGCCCTTCGTAGCGGATCTGGATCGCGCTCGGGGTGGGGCTGGGGGTGGGGGTGGGGTCTCGCCCGATCATCGGCAGGTAGAACCGCGTCGACGGAGCTTGCGCCTCGGCCGGCAGTTCCGCGGCGACGATCGCCAGAAGCGCGAGCGCCGCCAAGATCAAGAACGACCTCATTGCGACCTCGTTATGTCGTGCAGCGAAAATACAGCAGCTGCCATAAGGATGCTGTTGAATCTGACGCGCCAGGAAGCGACCCTATAATCAGCGGCCGTGTCCTCGATGGCCCAGGCCGCGATCCTGGGCATCGTCCAGGGACTCACCGAGTACCTCCCGGTCAGCAGTACGGCCCACCTCATCCTGGTGCGGTGGCTGCTTGGTTGGCAAGATCAATTCCTGAACAGCCTCACCTTCGATGTGGCACTGCACCTCGGTACTCTGCTCACCACACTGCTGTACTTCCGGCGGGAGTGGCTGGATCTGGTTCTCCGCCTCCTCCGCCGCCAGCGAAATGCGATCCACGAGACGCTCGCGATCTGTGTCGGGTGCGTGCCAGCGATCGTCGCCGGAGGCCTCTATGGAGAGACAGTGGCGACGTACCTGCGGAGTCCTCTCATCGTGGCCGCGGCCCTTCTCGCGGGATCGCTTCTGATGCTTGCCGGAGACGCCTTCGGACGACCGAAGGGCGGCGCCGTGTCGTTGAGGCAAGCGTTTCTGATCGGCATTGGGCAGGCGATTGCGCTCGTCCCGGGGATCAGCCGGTCCGGCGCGACGATCGGGATGGGCGTGCTGGTCGGGGTCGACCGGGTTGCGGCGGCACGCTTCTCCTTCATGCTGGCCGCCCCCATCCTCGCCGGGGCAGGCGCGCGAAGACTGCTGCTTTTCGAGCAGGCGGAGTTCGGCGCCATCGATCTGTCTCACGCGATCGTCGGGATCGCATCAGCCGCGCTGGGAGGGCTCATCGCCATCCACTGGCTGCTCCGCTACCTTCAGACTGCAACCTTGAGAGCGTTCGTCATCTACCGTGTGGTCCTGGCGAGCGTCGTCATTCTCGTCACCACCGGCAGTGGAGGCGCCCCGTGAGATACCTGGATCGCGCGATCAAGCGGCTCGTCACATGCTGATCGGAACCCACCACGTCTGCTTCACCGTCAGCGACATGGATCGATCGCTTCGCTTCTACCGCGATCTCCTGGGATTGCACGTGATGCACGACTGGGTGACGGAGGCGGAGTACCTACGAACGATGATCCCGCTGCCGGGGTTGCGGCTCCGCATCGTCTTCCTGGGGCTACCGGGCACGCACGTGAGGCTCGAACTGATCGAGTATCTGGAGCCGCGAGGTCACGGTCGAGCGCCAGCCACGAACGTGCCCGGCTCAGCCCATGTGTGCTTCGATGTGAGCGATATCGACGCGCTGTATGAGCGTCTCCGGGCATCCGGCGTGGAGTGCAACTCGTCGCCGGTCCTCATCACCTCACGGGCGAACTACGGCGCGCGTGGGGTCTACCTGCGCGATCCGGATGGCAACGCGCTCGAGTTGCGCCAGCCGGCGCCAGGGATCTGACGTGGCGGGCACCATCGTGATCGACTTCGCGAATCGGCAGGGCGCGCTCTCTCCACGTCTTTATGGGGCTGGGTTTGAGCACGTGGGGAGCTCCGTCTACGGAGGCTTCTGGATCGGACCGCAACGAGAAGCCGATTTGCCGGCCCGGCCATCGGTCCACATCGGCTGGCGTGAGGACGTGCTGGCGCTGGTGAAGGCCCTTCGTCCCGGTGTCCTGCGATGGCCAGGCGGGAACTTCGCGCAGACGTACCACTGGCGCGATGGAATCGGGCCGCGCGACGATCGCCCTCTTCGGTTCGATCACTTCTGGTCCAAGCCGGAGCCAAATCAGGTCGGCACCGATGAGTTCCTCGACCTCTGTCGCCAGATCGGCGCCGAACCGGCGATCACCATCAACAGCCGAACCGCGCGACCGGAGGATGCGGCCGCGTGGGTCGAATACTGCAACGGGTCTCCTGATACGACGTGGGGCGCGGTACGCACGCGCAACGGCCAGGCGGAACCGCAGGCCGTCAAGCTCTGGGCAGTCGGCAGCCAGGGATGGGAGATGGAGCCCGCGGAGGCGGCTCGGCGCCACCGGGCATATGCGAACGCGATGCGCCGCGTGGATCCATCGATCGAGATCATCGCCGTCGGGGGCAACACCGCGAATCACCACGTGTGGGACTCGGCGATGATCGAGCACGCCGGCGGCTCGTTCGCCCACCTGGGCGAGTGGGCTTACGACGGGATCGCCCAGGTCGACAGCGAGATGGGCAGCGACCTCTACTACGCGAATTGCGCCGCTGCGGAGCGGATCCTGTGGCCCGTGTCCAACGCGGTGTATCAATCTCGTAGCCAGCCCTGGGAACGTCGCTACACCGTGGGTCTGGATAGCTGGGGCATATGGCGACACAGTCGGCAGGGGTTGCAGCACGACAACCACCTGTGCGATGCGCTGGTGGCAGCTACGGTCCTTCACGGCCTGCATCGCCTCGCGCCAGATGTCTCCTATGCGGCGTGGGGCAACCTGGTGAATGCGCTTGGCCTGATTCAGGCAACCGAGCGCCGGGTGTGGACCACCCCCGTCTACCAGGTCATGAAGCTGTTCCGCGACCTGCACGGAAACGAGACAGTTCGCTGCACGGTTGCCGGGCCAGCGATCGATACGCCACCGGGTTCATCCACGGTGCGAGCGCCGGCGGCCGGCTACCAGTCGATGTCCGTGCTCGACGCGACGGCGACCCGCGATCTGGCTCGCGGTCGCTACACCCTATCGGTCGTGAACCGCTCGTACGACGAAAGGATCGATACGGATATCGAGATCGCCGGGCTTCCCCAGGGCATCGGCGCCACCTCATACCTGATTCGGACCGACGGGCCGTTCGATACCAACACCGCGGCGGATCCGCAGCGCATCGAGCCTTTTGTCTTTCCGATCGGCACCATACCCTTGAACTATCCGTTTCCCCCGCGATCACTCGTCGTACTCATCTGGGAGGAGACACCCGGGTTGACGTGATGTCGGACGAGAACCCCGGCGTTGCCGTCACGAACGACGCCGCGGTCGAGGCCATCCTCTTTGTCGCAGGTGCTTCAGTGGAGGTGCGCCGCATCGTCGAGATCACGGGTCTCGGCACCGACGCCGTGCAGGCCGCGCTCGACCGCATCGCGGAACGCCATCGGGGATGGGGCATTCAGGTGCAGCGTGATGCGGAAGCGGCGTCTCTCGTCTCGGCGCCTCGGACCGCCGATATCGTGGCCCGCTTCCTCGGTATGGCCACGACCGGACGACTCTCGAGTTCGGCGCTGGAAACGCTGGCGATCATCGCCTACCGACAGCCAGTCACGCGGGCGGAGATCGAATCGATACGCGGCGTGAACCCTGAGCACGCTCTGGGGACACTCCTCGCGCGGTCGCTCATCGCGGAGATCGGCCGACGAGAGACAGTCGGGCGTCCCGCGACCTTCGGTACGACGTTCGCGTTTCTTCAGCACTTCGGGTTCGCCAGCCTCGATGATCTGCCGGAACTTCCGCGCGACCTGGTCGAACCGACAGGATCACCCACGCCCTGACCAGTGCGTGCGCGCTACCCTGCCGCGCGCTACCATGACGCTAACTTCCAGGGAGGATTGCTTTCATGCCGGTCATGTCGAAGGAACGTTTCGAGAAGGCGACGACCTTCTCCCAGTACGTCGATCTGATGAAGGTGAACCGAGACACCATGCTCCGGTTTACCGACGAGGTGCAGATTCCCGCCGAGGACCTCGATTGGTGGCGTTCGCAGGGCCCGATCAAGGTCTACACACTCACGTACGACGGGTGTGGCGACGCCCTCTACAACATTCCGGTGCTCGCTAGGATCGCCCGTCACTGCCCCAACGTCGATCTGCGCGTTGTCCAGCGTGATGAGAATCTCGACGTGATGGACCAGTATCGAAACCAGGGCCTCTATCGCTCGGTTCCGACGTTCATCTTCATGGATCAGAATCTGGAGCCGATTGGCGTCTTGAAGGAACGCGCCGAGGCGATGACGCAGATCTTCGAGGCCGAGCAACTGAAGGTGCGGCGCGCTCTGCGCGATCAATACCTACAGGAGTGGCGCGGCGAGATGACGCGCGAGTTCAGGAACGTCGTCGCGAACAAGAAGGTCTACCCCTGATCGCGCGTCCCCCTTGAGTCAGACGCGCCGGCCGAGGCCTCCGCGGGCTTCGGCCGATACCATCGCGCCCCGCTGGGGTTCGACAATCCAACGGCGAATCTCGTCGGCGTAGACGATCTCAGAGTCGTCACGCGGCACGTACCCCAGTACGGTGCGCGCATTGGCGAGACTCCAGGTCGATCTCGTGTTTCCGGAGATCCCATAGACCACCTGGAATGGGACGCCCCAGCGATCGCGAAGATCGGGAGCGTCGATCGCGCGAAGGGTCAATTGCGTCAGGTCGCGCGGGCTGATCCACATTCCGAGATCGCGGTGCAGCGTGAGTGGGTCGTTTCGACGGTCGTCGACGAACGACGTAGTCGCGAGGTCCCGTGGTGCGCCAATTCTGATTTGCACGACTTCGAGAGGGCGACCCAGTGCCCCCGTCGCATAGACGAATCCCAGGTGTTCATACGCCTCCTTGGACCAGCCATAGAAGTTGTCTGCGAGCGGCCTCGGCTCATCGGTGCCCACGAGTTCCAGCGTCCGACGCCGCAGCGGCCCCTCGTAGAAATCGGCCGCGTGGTTCGAACTCGCCACCACAACCCGGCGCACGCCCTCCTCGAGCGCCAGCTGATAGATGACAAACGCCATGTCGACATTCCCACGCTCGGCGAGGTAGCCCGCCACGGCATCGCTCGCCTCGGGCCTCTGAAATGCCAGGTGCACCACTGCATCTGCCCCGCGGAAGAGATCGCGGTGGCGATCGAGCGTGCGTGCGTCCGTTAGATCGCGCACGACCACATCCGGCCCGGGCCGGTTATCAACCAGGCGGAGTGCGTGAGACCGTTGCAGTCCATCCATGATGTAGTCCGCGATATAGCCGCTCGCACCGGTGAGCAGGACGGTTGCCACAATCTCCCTCCATCCCTAGCCTTGGGGCCGCGTGTTCCCCTCCATGTTCGCTGTTCGCCAACGGTTCCCGAGCGAGTCGATCCACGATATTGGCGCGGTCGTCGGCGCTGGCGTTGGGGCAAACCTGAAGGACCTCGGGATGGCTGCGGGTGCGGAGGTCGCCATCGCGGTCGGGAGTCGGGGGGTCACACCGCTTGGGGAGGTCGTTGCCGCGATTGTCAGCGCCACGCTCGGCGCCGGCCTCCGCCCCTTCATCGTGCCCGCGATGGGCAGTCACGGCGGCGCAACCGCGGAGGGTCAGTCGGCGGTTCTGGCCGGCCTGGGTATTGATGAGGCGGGCGTCGGCGCGCCGATGCGATCCTCGATGGAGACAGCGCTCCTGGGTCACACCTCCGCCGGGGTACCGGTGCACGTCGATCGGCACGCTCTGGCCGCCGATGCACTCATCGTGCTGGGAAGAGTGAAGCCACACACGGGTTTTCGCGGAGCGATCGAGAGCGGACTCTGCAAGATGCTGGCGGTGGGCCTAGGCAAGATTGATGGGGCTCGCGCCCTGCACGCGGCCGGCCTTGCCGCGACCATACCAGCGGCGGCCGAGATCATCCTCAGTGCCCGACCACGTTCGATCGGTGTTGCCCTGATCGAGAATGCGTACGAACGGGTCGCGGCGGTGGAGATCGTGCACGCGCAGCGCTTCGCGGAGACCGATCGAACGCTCCTGAAGGCGGCCTGGAAACTCCTCCCGCGTATTCCCGTGGAGGCCGCCGATCTGCTGATCGTCGAGGAACTCGGCAAAGACATCTCAGGCACGGGCATGGATCCCAACATCATCGGTATGTGGCGACGGTTCGGCGGCGAGCGCACGCCGAACTTCGCGCGGGTGGCGGCCCTCCGTCTGAGCCGGGGATCGCACGGCAACGCAAACGGCATCGGTCTGGCTGACTTCACGACGCGCACCACGGCCGATGCGATCGATTGGTCCGAGACGTACACGAACGCGCTCACCGCGCTGGACCCCGGCATCGCCCACCTACCGGTGACGCTGCCAACCGACTACGCCTGCATCGAGACGGCACTCGCGCTCTGCCGGCGGGAGCGGGGCGGAGAGCCGACGGTCGTGCGCATTCGCAGCACGCGCGAACTGACCTATCTGTCCATCAGCGAGAACCTGATCGGGCACCTGCCCGATGATGTGACGATCACCCGATCGGCGTCGGGGGAGACGCTTGCGTTCGATGACGCGGGGGTGCTGCTCCCCGATCAGAGGTGGGCGGCGTACCACGCCAACGTTTGAGCCATCACCTCATCGATCGCCGGCGGAACGAAGACCTCGTAGTGGCCGTAACCTCTGAGCGTCACGAGTTTCTTCGGCTCGCCGGCGGCCTGATACATTGCCTGCGACTCCTCTGGCAGGACAAGCTCATCGCCATCGCTGGTCACAAAGAGCGAGGCGCGGGGGGCGATGCGATCGACCACCCACTCCGGCTTGAAGCACAGCGTCTCGTGGACGAACTCCAGGGGTACCTGCATCGCAGCCCCTTTGAGGTTCCTACGCGCCTGCGCCGCGAGTTCTGCCGACTTTGGATCGTGTTGCAACACCTCGGACCGATCGGCGAGTTCCGAAGTGCCCGTGATCACCTGGCGCGACCAATCGCGATGCCCGCGCTCGACCAGTTCTCGGAACTGCCAGGGCAGCCGCACCTGCCGCATCCAGCGGGCACCGTCGCCCACACCGGTCACCGAGACAACCGCACGGACCCTTGGATCGATCGCCGCGGCGAACACCGCCGTCGAGCCACCGTAGCTGATGCCGTAGAGTCCCAATCGATCCTCAGTGACCTCCGCCTGCTGCGCGAGGAAGGTCAACGCGGCCTGCGTATCCTCGACACGCCCGAAAGGGGAAAGACGAAGGGGCGGCCCCTCGCTCTTGCCCCAACCGCGATAGTCGAACGCCAGCGCCACGTACCCGGCCGCGCTGAGGCGCCGCGCCATGTCGTTCAGGTAGAGATCCTTGATGCCGGTATATCCACAACAGAGTACGACTCCCGGACGCGTTCCGACGACTCCCTCGGGGAGGTACAGGTCGCCCGCAAGGGCAACACCGCCGGAGTAGAAGCGCACCGGACGTTCCAAAGTGGACGTGAGTGTACCGAACGGTGAGCCGCTCCCGTGCGCCCCGCTTGACACCGCTCGGTCCGAGCATCGCCTTGGCGACCCCGGGCGCGATTGCCGATGCGGCGCGTCTCATTCGCGCGGGACGCCTGGTGGGATTCCCGACGGAGACCGTCTACGGCCTCGGCGCGAACGCGTTGAGTGCCGCCGCCGTGCAACGCGTCTTCCGGGCGAAGGGCCGCCCGCGCTCCGATCCGCTCATCGTGCATCTCGCCTCAGCAGAGGAACTCCCGCGCGTGACCCGGTCGGTGCCAGACGCCGCCCGGCATCTCGCCGGCGCCCACTGGCCCGGGCCGCTGACCCTGGTGCTGCCGAGGGCGGAGGCGGTGCCGGCGATCGTATCAGCCGGCCGCGAGACGGTCGCGGTGCGCGTACCCGCCCACCCGGTAGCTATCGCCCTCCTCGCCGCAGCCGATCGTCCGATCGCCGCGCCGAGCGCCAATCGCCATGGCCACGTCAGCCCCACGAGTGCGGTTCACGTCGCGGATGATCTGGGCCATCGCGTCGACCTCATTCTGGACGGCGGGCCGACGGATGTGGGGATCGAGTCCACCGTGCTGGATCTGACGGCGGATCCGCCCGAGATCCTCCGCCCGGGTGGTGTGACTTTCGAAATGCTGCGTCTCTCGCTGCCGAACGTCGTGCAGCGCGTGCTCGCCTCACAGGACGCACGCTCGCCCGGCACGGCGATGCGCCACTATGCGCCCCGCGCGCGGGTTCTCCTCTTCCCCGATGGCGCAGACGGGTGGAGGCGCGCCCTCGCGACGGCGCGCGACATCGCCGGAAGGTGCGAGTCGATCGCCGTCCTCGGGCCTGATCGTCTCATCGAGGAGGCGCCGCACGGCACACTGCTCCTCTCGTGGGGCGCCAGCGACGACGCCGAGATTGCTCGGAGGCTGTTCGCTCTGCTGAGACGGGCCGACTCCGAGGGCGTCGACTCAATCGTGGCCGTCCTGCCACCGCCGGGAGGTCTGCGCGACGCCGTGCGCGACCGACTCACCCGCGCCGCGAGCGGCCGGGTCATCGCGTCGGACCTGACCTGACCGAACGCCTTAAGCGAGGATAACCGCGGCGGGTCGCGATGGCCTCGTTTTCCACAATCGGTGAATGTGCAGAGGACACGCCTGGCCATCCTCGGCCTTGGCGAACAGTTTGTCGTAGACCCGCCCGTACTCCTCCACGTGCGTCAGAAGCGATGCCGGCAGGCCATAGACCGCCTGATAGAAATCGACCCTGAGCGGGTTGCGCGTCGAGTATGCGTCGGCGGGAACAAGCGACTCCTCACCGAGCGTCGGCCCGTGGCGTCGCAGGAACGCGGCCGCATCGGAAGCGAAGACCCGGCGCAGATGGGGACACAGATCGGATGCGCGCCTCTCGCGTGTAGTTGAGGAGAGCGCGACTCTGCGCGATCTTCATTCGCACGTCGGCCGGCTTGAGCAGGATGCCATTCTTGGCCGTATCGCTCGGGGGTGCGCGTGAGCCACGCGGAATAGACCTCGACCGCGCGCGCGGCGAGTTCATCGTTCAGATCCGCGGCTTGCCACGAGTGGGTCACGCCAAATACCTCCAGAAGGCGCCGACGGATACCATCCATGAAGTCCGTGCGCATCAGGTCGGCGAGATCGCGCACGACGCGGTCGTGCGCGATCTCGCCGGTTGCATCCGGCACGTCGTTGACGACGTGCCCATCGGCAATCGTCTGGCTGCGGCGCCCCTGCAGGCGGCGACGAATCTCGTCGATCTCCGCGTCGATCGCACGGGCAGCGAGTTCGGCCTCCGTCTTGCGGGACGGGAGCAACGTCTCCAGTCGCGTGATCACCGCGCGATCGCGCTGGCGCCCGCGCGAGCCGAGCAAACCGGACACCACCTCGGCCGCCCCGCGCGAGACGACCTGTCGCGCGAGGCTCTCGAACTCCAATCGCATCCGCCGATCCGCCTCCGCGTGCAGGCGGTCGAGATCGGTACCGCGGCCGCGTAGACGCGCCCATGCCCACTCGATCGCCCGTAGCGGGTGCTCGAACAGGGAGCCTTTGATCGCGCCGATCCGGCGCAGGGCACCGGCGCGCGCGACGATGGTGAAGGAGCCGCTCACGCCGCCCGGCAGCGCGCGATCGAGCCGGACCTGAACGGGAAGCGCCCCGCCACGAGGGCGTGGCCGAGGTGAACCCTCTCGTGGTCTGACCGTAAGGTCGCCACCCGTGAGCGTCGCGCCGGGCAGCCCCTCGATACCGAACTGGATCTGCTCGTCTCGCCAGCTCGCGAGCTCGAACTGCAGTTCAGACTTCATCTCCCGTGTACCGGCTGCCAGACCGGTCAGGGCGGCCGGTCCGGGCTGGCTGACTTTGAGCAGCCGCTCGACTTCGACCGCGACCCCACCTCCGGCGTGCGGATCGCTGGGTAGCAGCGCGATGGGCTGCGCCTGGCCAGAGCACTGGGGGAGCCCGTAGTCGACCGCGGGTGCGATCATGCCCGGTCCCTGCGGAACGAAACCAAAGAGCAAGCCGGCGTTGGCGCGCCCCATTCCCACCGCTGGTGAGCCACGCTCCGACTCCGGCACGCCGGGCGACGGTGTGGGATAGATCGCGGAGAAGGAGACGGCTGCGGACACGACATCGCACCCGCTGCGCGCGACCGTCAATCGCACCTGAGCCGGAGCACCAGGCTTGAGCGGAGCGCTCGGCGTCGCCGCCGCGAAGGTAGGCACGACATCCTGAACGCGGATGTCCGAGGCCGACCGCACTCTCACCGTCGTCTCGAGGATGGGTGGACGCACCGACGACCCCGGGCCGCACACCTCCAGCCGGAACTCTGCGCCCGGTCCAACCGCCAGGACGCCTGACGCGAGGTCCGGACCGAGCACTCCGCGCGCGAGGAGAACGCCGGGCGCGGTATCGATGGGCCGGGCGCGGTATCGATGGGCCGAGCGATGACAGCACGGTCGGGGATGGCGACCGAACCATCACGGGCGCGTGCGGCAACCACCGCCACGGTCGCATCGGCGGGATGAAGGATCGGATACGCCTGAAGGGTCACGCCCGAGCGTACGACCACGTAGGATGGGCCGATCGCCCGGGAGGTTGCGAGCGACCACTCCCTTTCGAGCGAGGCCAGGCGCTCGCGGCTCAGGGTCAGCACCTCAAGGTTCGCATCCTCCCCCGCAGCGGCACGGACATCGGCGAGCACATCCCGGCCGGTCCTCAGGTTCCTGAGCGCAGTCGCAGTCTCACGAGCCGCCGGGAGGAGGAGATCGATTTGCTCGACATCGTGCCATGGCAGGACATTGAGGACGGTGCCGGATTCACTAGGCGTGAAGCCGGGCACCTCATCAACGAATGTTGTGGCACTGATGTCGGAGAACGTCTGCAGGTAATACCCGAGCAGATCCTCGGGGCGGCCCACAATGCGCGCCGCCTCCCCGGGATGCCAGCGTCGCGTTCAGTTGTTGGAGCTCGCTATTCGTGAGACCGGGCGGTTCGCGACGGTTGAGGCGGAGGACGACAACATTCACGCCGCGCTCCTTGAGTCGAACCGCATTGGTCCACCAACCGCGGGGATCCTCGCCCGTCATATCCCCATCTGTCAGAACGATCGCGTACCTCTGCGGCGCGTCCGAGGACCCGAGCACACGCTCGGTGAGAGAGAGGGCGCGGCTCGTGTAGGTGAAGCCGTCCTCCAGTCCTGCCTGGTGCGTCGTCCGCATCGAGGCGACCGCCTCATACAGAACGGCTTTGCCGCGGGTGTTCGCCGTGGTGAGGTTGATGACCAGCCCCGTCTGAAGCGCCGTCGACCGGTCCAGGCCTTCGTTACCGGAGAGAGAGTCACTGAGATTCACCAGACCGATGCGCATCGACGGCGTCGCCAGCCGGATGAAGGCTCGCACCGCGGTCAGCCGCAAGTCATTGGGGTCGCTGGCCTTGCCTCGCCAGTCGTCGCGACTCACCGAAGCCGAGCTGTCCAGTATGAACAGGACATCGGCCGGTGCTTCCTGGGCGTGGGCGATGACCGTTGTCGCCACAAACAACTGCGCGGCAATCAGAGCGCTCGCAAATACCCGCAAGATGGAATGTACCTGGGCGGCACCCTAGCCACCGTCATCCGACCCGTCAATCGGGTCTAGGTGTTGCGCGTGGCACGCTAGGGGCAGTGGCCGTAGGTCCAGTAGGAGAGCGCCGCGGTGACTTCCGGCAGAGCGCCCGCGGACCCGTTGAAGAAGTAGAACGCATACTCCCCGGTCGGCTCCTGGTGGAGGCGCACCCCGCCCGTCCCGCTCGTCCCAACTAGAAGCGTCGGCGTGCCGGGGACGCCACCGATCACGACATCAGTTTGAAGTCCAAAAGCCGGCGGCCGACCCTTGTAGATGAGGATCGTCCCACGCTGGACTGGCCACTGGGCCAGAAGGTGTCCCGGAGTCTCGTGGTTGACGATCACCAGATACCCGTATCCCGGGTGCAGCCTGGGCACCCGAATCGGTGCGGTACAGGGAGAAGGCAGCGGAGTGGGCGTCGGCGTCGGCGTCGGCGTGGCGGACGGCGTCTCCGTCGGTGTCACCGTCGGGGTCCGCGTGGGCGGCCGCGTCGGAGTGGCCGGCAACTGGATCGTGGCGGTCGCCTGTGGCGTCGCTACCTGCTTCGCCACTTCTGCCACGCCGGACTTCGCTGAGACGCCTGGCTTCGGCGGAGGTGCCGTGACGGGAGTCGGGGTGAAAGTCGGCCGGCCGCCCGCCTGCCGTTCCGCTGGGGAGCGGCCCATCGCCATCTCGGCGGTCGCGTGGAAAGCCGCGAGATCGATCGACGTCGGAACAGCGACGGCCGCGACGCTGACCGCGCCGCGGAGAGGCAGCGTCCCCGGTACCGCTGTCGACGGTCGCACTGCCGCGACGCCTCCCGGTGCACCCGGAGTCTGCGAAGGCGCGACGAGGATAACGAAGGCGAGGCCCATCACAAAGAGCACGGTGACCACAAGCACCGCGAGGAAGGCGATCGCGCGACTGCTGGCGCGTCCCGCGATCGCGCCGATCAGGGCGCCGGGCGTCACCCGATTACGATAGACGGCTCCCTGGATGGCGGCTCGCTAGGGGCGCGTTTGAGTTCGTGCGCGCGCCCGGCTGCAAGCGGCGCTCCTACTGGTCGGCCGTACTCCGCTGACGTTTCGGGCTCGTCGCGCCGAGCCTGCCGATGCGGCGGTAGTAGTCCGGTCCACGCTCGGCCTTCAACTTCTCTCCGCCCGCGCGGCCGAGTTCCGCGTAGTAGGCCCGATCGTGCGACGCGGCCGTGGCGGCACCTCCCGCCTGGGCCATCGCGCGGAAGAACTCAACGCCCCGCTTCTCTCGCAGGAGAGACCCGACCTTGTGACCCAGGGCCGCGAAGTGCTCGCGCCCGTACTTGGCGAGCAGACGCTGACCTCCGATCCGCCCCGCGTCTCGTACCGTCAGCGCGCCTCGCTCATCCATCCCCAGCCACTCCTCACGTCTCCGGCCCCTTGATTCACGACCACGAGGCGGATAATTAGGGTAGGGTCGATACCCCTTAAGCGGGCGTAAGAAACACACGTTACGTCAAGCCAGAATCGTTCGGGTTACACTGGGCGCCCCATGAAACCTCGAATCGCGCTACAGCTCTATTCCGTTCGGCGAGAAATGTCCGAGACGCCGGACGAGACGCTCGCCGCGATCGCCCAAATGGGCTACCCGGCAGTGCAGCTCGCCGGGGTTGCCAAAGATCAGGTAGCCAGTTTGAAGCGAACTCTGGCCGATCTCGGCCTGGCGATCGCCGGCAATCACGTCGGCATCGCCCGTCTCGAGTCTGCGCTGGATGAGGAGATCGACCTCAATCTGGATCTGGGTAATCGGGACATCATCTGTCCGGCGCTGCCGCAGGGCCGGCGCGAATCCGAGGCGGACTTCCGCGCGTACGCAGATCTGATCGCGCGGATCGGCGCGCGCTGCTCCGAGCGCGGCTGTCGATTCCACTACCACAATCACGCTTTCGAATTCGTGACCTTTGACGGCACGTACGCGATGGATATCCTGCTGGGGTCCACCGATCCACGAGATGTGCTCTTCGAACCTGATGTGTACTGGATCCATGTCGGGGGAGCCGACCCAGCAGCCTACATTCGGAGGTACCCGGGACGCTGTCCCTTCATCCACATCAAGGACATTGATCGGACGCGCGATCCCTCGTACGCCGAGATCGGCGCTGGCACGCTCGATTTCGCGCCGATCTTCGCTGCCTCGGAGGCCGTTGGCGCCGAGTGGTACGTCGTCGAACAGGATGCGTCAACGAAGCCAATGGTCGAGAGTGTGGAGATCAGCATCCGTAACCTCCGCGCGTGGGGCAAGCTCTGATCGCTCCGGGGATCAGGCGCGATCGGCCGACGATCGCGCCTGACGGGGTGCCTCGACTCCCTGGCGCGCCTCGTCGTATCGCGCCAGGACGAAGAGGAGATCCGAGCAGCGGTTGAGATAAGGCAGAACGGGGTTCTGCTCGTCCCACCGCGCGGCGAGGGCGACGGCGCGCCGCTCCGCGCGACGCACGATCGCACGGGCCAGGTCGACCGCCGCGCCAGCGGCGGTGGTACCCGGTACGACGAACGAAGGTGCGATCGCCACCACCTCGCGGAGGCGATCCTGCGTTGCCTCGAGGCGCGCCACATCCGCGGGCACGATGTGCGCCGGTGCGTCGCCGCGCATGGTTGACACCATGGCCATCAGGCGATAGAGGTCGCGCTGCACCATTTCCACGACATCGCGCACCCGCGGATCGCCGGACAGGCTCCGGGCGAGACCAAGCGCGCTCACCGCCTCATCGAGCGCGCCGAGCAGCTCGATGCGTGGGTGATCCTTCCGAACGCGCCGCGGGCCGATGATGCCAGTCGTGCCATCGTCGCCCCGACGGGTCGTCACCCTGGCCACCCGTCAGGCGATCAGACGGCGGACCTGGTCCCGGAGCAAGATGCTCTCCGAGACAACGTCCTGGCGCCAACATTCGCGCCAGTCCTGATACGTGTACTCGATGCAGATGTCGCCCGAATAGCCGGCGCGCACCAGCCGCGGGATGATGTCGTCGAAGTCCAGAGTGCCATCGTGGCGACCAGCCTGCAGGGCGCTGGCATTCGCCTGTCGCGCGTGGAAGTGCCCGGCACCGGTGAGGAGTGGGTGGACCGACTCGGCCGCATGACCTCCGGCCACGAAATGGGAGTAGTCGAGCGTCAGATGCAGTCCGGGCACCGCGGCGATAAGTTCGGCGGCGGAACCCGGCGACTCCGCGACACTTTCCAGGTGCGCCTCGATCGATAACCTCAGATCGGCATCGTGAGCGATCGGTACGAACTCGCGCAGGCGTACGACGGAGAGTGCGAAAGAGCGCTCCGACCCGAGTTCGTCCCAGATAACGCCGGGCAGGAGGGTGATCCCTGCTGCGCCCACGTATCGCGCGCACGCGACGATCGCGCGAAACCGGCGGAGATTGGCGGTATGCGTGGCCGGGTCGGGAACGTTGACTGGACGATCGCGGAAGCCATGGCCGAAGGTCGGGAAGAAGTCAGAGGCGGTGAGACGCGCATCGTCCGCCGCCCGCCGGATCCGATCGCCCACGGCACCGGGGCTTGCTTCAACTTCAGACGGCTGGATGTGGGTCGCGCCTTCATGCGCCCCGATGTCGAATCGCGGGATCTCCAGGAGCGCGATCGCTCGCAGCGAGGCCTCAAAACTCAAGAGCGGGAACGAGAACGACGTGCAGGTGAGCGCGATTGGCACGCAGGCCTCCTAGGCAGGATGAGTCGCGACGTGGCGCGCCTCCAGGTATCGCGCGAAGTCCGCTCCCGGGAGCACCGGATCTTCAAGCAGGAAGGGCGCCTGTCGAGCCGTGGTGTCGATCCGGACGCGCAAGAGGATCGGACCGGCCACCCCGCGCGCCCAGGCGAGGGCGCCGCACAGATCGTCGATCGTCGCCACATCGCGTCCCTCGATGCCGCAGCCCGCCGCGACCACGACGAAGTCCACCGCAGACGCCGCGGTCGGCTGGTTTCCTGTGGCCGCATAGGTACCGTTGTCGAGAACAATCAGCAGGAGGTTCGCCGGCGACGTGAGGCCGATCGTGGCCAGGCTCGAGAACCCCATCAGGAGCGATCCGTCCCCCTCGAGGACGACGATGCGATCGGGAAGGACGCAGGCCAATCCGAGAGCCAGTCCGAGTCCGATCGCGGGCGGCAGGCCCATGGAGTCGAGCACGTACAGGTGGTTCTGACCTCGACGCTGCAGGGCGATCTCTCGCGTCGTGCCTCCGAGTGTCACCACGTACGGCTCGGTGGGGAAAGCGGCGACAATCGCGGAGAGCGCGTCCCAGCGGTTCATTCGCGCATCAGGTTAAGGTAGACGATGACAGGACGCCGGGTAACGCGGGCGAACTCGTAGGCGTCGACGATGCGCCGACCCCACTCATCGATCGCGACCGTCCCATCGAGATTGAACGAGCGCAGTCCCGCCGCGTCGGATACCGCCACGACACGCTCACAGAAAGTGTGGATCATCGAGTTGTATTCGCCGAGCCCACCGCGCCGCGAGACAAGCAGCAGAAGCGGCAGGTGATAGGCGGCAGGAAACGTGGTGAGCGCCGTGAGCGCGTTACCGATGCCGTTGTCCTGAATCACCATCAGCACCCGACGACCGGCGAGGACGAGCCCGCTTGCGATTCCGACGCCTTCCTCCTCGCGCGGCACGGGGATCGCGCGCGGACCAGGCCGACCGATGCAGTGATCGATGATGTGCTTCAGGGTGCTCGATGGCAAGTGGAGCACCCACTCCGGATCGATACGATCGCCCGCCGAAATCACCGCGGCGCTGCGCTCGTCCGGGGTACTCATCGGCGGATGGTAGCATCGCGCGCCGGCCCAACTTTCCCGGGCGGAAGTCGCCAGAAGTGCGCCACGAAGAACTGATCCGTCGCACGCTGAACCTTGGAGACTGGCGTGCACCACGATCGACGGTGGAATACCGCACCGAATCTGCCCGGCACGTGAGGGCCGGCTTCGTCGGGTGCGGCGGGCACGCCTATCGCAATCTGCTCACGGCCTTCCACTTCGCGCCCGTCGATCTCGTCGCGTTGGCCGATATCGCCGGTGAGCGTGCCGAAGCGATCCGGCGCGAGTTCGGCGCCGAACGAGCGTACACCGACTATCGCGCCATGCTGGCCCGCGAGCAGATCGACTGCGTCGTCGTCGTCACAAACTACGACGACGACGGGCGACCGCGCTTTCCAGGAATCGCGATCGATGCGCTCGACGCCGGGTGCAACGCCTGGATCGAGAAGCCGCCGGCGCACCGATTGGACGAGGTGGAGGCGATGCGGGCTGCCGAGAGGCGCACCGGACACTTCATCCAGGTGGGCTACAAGAAGATGTTCGTCCCAGCCTACGTCAAGGCGCGCGAACTCAGCCAGACGCCGCAGTTTGGTGGCGCCCGACAGCTGCTCGTACGTTACCCCCAGAGAATGCCGCATCCGGCCGGCCGCTTCGACCTGAAGGGGCATCCTGGCGCGCTCCCCTTCCTGGATCACGTATGGCATCCGTTCGCCATCACTCAGTTGCTGATGGGAGACGTCCGCGAGATGACCTATCTGTGGGAGGCCGATACGGGAGGATGGATCGCGACGTTCGCCTTCGCGGCCGGCGGGATCGGCGTTCTCAACGCAGCCGGAGGGCAGGCCCGCGGAGCCCCGATCGAACACGTGGAGCTCTTCGGCGACGGGGAGCACATCATCGTGGAGAACAACACCGGGCTCACCTACTTACGCCGGTACTCGGGACATCATTACGGGCGCGATGCCGACCACTTCACGCCGATCGACCAGGCACCTATTGTCTGGGACCCGGAGTTCTCGCCAGGCGTCCTGTACAACAAGAACGCTTCCTCCTCGGCTATGCGCCGGAGATCCGCGAGCTCTGCCGAAATGTCATCGACCGGACGGCCCCGGCGCGGGCGAACCTGCGTGAGACCCATCTGATGATGCAGATGTATCTCGCGTTCGCGGCCGCACCGATGACCGTGGTCCCGATCCACGCACCATCGTGACGGCCCTAGAGCCAGATGTGCCGTGCCTGGAGCGCGCCGTCGTCGGAGAGTTCCACGATACCGTAGGAGCAGCGAGGCGCGGATCGTCGGTCCGTCGCCGAACCAGGATTGAAAAGGATCCGATCGCCCGCCGTGGAGATAACGGGTTAATGACTGTGTCCGAAGATGACCATCGCGACCGGTACGTCGAACGTCGCGCTCCGCGCGGTCATCGCTGCACCGGGACCGGTGTGACCGTGGATCACGCCGATGCGATGCTGGCCGAAGGTGAAGCAGAGCCGCTCGGGTAGTCGCTGGCGCAATACGCCTTCGTCTACGTTCCCGTGGACCGCGTGGACCGGGGCGAGAGCAAGAAACTGATCAAGGACATCGGCGATCGCGAGATCACCAGCGTGGACGAACTGATCGCCCGACCTGCACTCGGCAAGGATCGCCGGTGGAACGCGGCGGGCGCGGTCAGGCACGTGGGTATCGGAGGGGACGATCAACCTCACGACGCCACTTTGTACCCTGCGCCAGTGAGCACGATCACGACCGATTCATCGTCGACCAGCACCCCTCGAGCACGCAGGCGCGCGGCGCCCGCGAGGGCGAGCGCAGCGGTCGGCTCGACATCGATCCCCTCCGCGTGAGCAAGCGCTTCGCGATGGGCCAGAAGTTCAGCATCGGTCACGGCGATGGCCCGTCCCCCGGAAAGTGCGAGCACGTCGAGGATCTGGCGGCCGCGCGGTGGTGTCTCGATTTCCGCGCCGCTGGCGATGGTTGCGTGACGATCGATCGGCGCCACGACGGGTTCGCCCCTTTCGTACGCGGCAACGATCGGCGCACAGCCGGCGGGCTGGACCGCATGCAATCGGGTCACGCGCCGTAGCCCGCCCATCGCCGCGAACGCGAGCGCGACACCCACGAAGAGCGAACCTCCCCCTACGGGCATCACAAGGTGATCGGGGGGATCGGGTGCGAGTTCGAACGCGAGGGAGGCCATCCCGAGCGTGAAGTACGGATTGGCATTGTGTCCGGCGTAATAGCCTCCGGTATCGCGCGCGTGGGCGATCGCCGCCTCGGTCACGCCGCGGCGCGACCCGGGAACGCGGATGACCTCCGCGCCGACCGCGCTGATCTGCGCGACCTTCACGCCTGAGGCGCTCTCGGGCACGTACACCCGAACGGGGATCCCGGCGCGCGCGCCGTACGCGGCGAGAGAGGCTCCGGCGTTGCCGGAAGAATCCTCGCTGAGCGAGCCCGCGCCGATGGCTCGGGCGTGGGTCACCACCGCGGCGGTCCCACGATCCTTGAACGACCCCGTCGGCGAGATGTACTCCAGCTTCGCGCGCGCGTGCGAAAGCCCGAATCGATCGCCCCAGCGCGCGACCGGTACGAGAGGCGTCCGACCCTCGCCAAGAGTGACGGGATCAGTTCCCAGCGGGGCCCAGGCCAGGAACGGCGGCAGATCATCGCCGTCGATCGTGGGCGGACTCCAATCGATTTCGCCAATGTCGCCACACGAGGGGCAACCGGTGGCGACAAGCCGGGGCACGAGGGGTCGCCGACAGGTCGCGCACCGCACGTGGGGCACGGCTAGGGCCACCACGGGCCGATGCTACCATGCGGCACTCTCACCACAGGAGGCACCCCACAGTGTTGATCCGAACCGCCAAGCAGTTGCGCGCCGTGACGGAGGCGATCTTCACCGCCGCTGGGGCACCGACCGAGACGGCCGTTGAGATGGGTGAGGCGCTCGTGGGGGCGAACCTTGCCGGGCACGACTCGCACGGCGTGATCCGCATTCCCGCGTACATCCGCGCAATTCAGGAAGGGGCGCTCGATCCCGCCGCGCGGCCTTCGATCGTTCAGGAGACTCCGACTTCGGCGCTCGTGGATGGCCGGTGGGGATTCGGGCACGTCTCAGCCCGGTACGGCACGAATGTCGCGATCCGGAAGGCCAGGCAATCGAAGACGGCAATCGTGTCGGTGGTGCGCTGTAATCACATCGGTCGCCTCGGCCAGTGGGCGAGTCAGGCCGCGGAGCAGGACGTGATCGCCATGGTGGTCGTGGGCGGTGGCGGTGGCACGCCGGGTAGGCTTGGTGGCGGCATTGCCGCGCCTTTCGGCGGCGCCGAGCGCGCCCTCTCCACCAATCCCATTGCGATCGGGTTCCCGGGCGGCAAGACGCCCGACATGCTCGTCGACTTTGCCACGACCGTCGTCGCGGAAGGAAAGGTCCAGGTGGCGCGGGCGAAAGGCGCGGAACTGCCGCCCGGGTGCATCGTCGACAAGCACGGCCGGCCCTCCGTCAATCCGAACGACTTGTACGATGGCGGCGCACTTCTCCCGTTCGGCGGGCACAAGGGGTACGCCCTAGCGATGTTCGTCGAGATGCTGTGCGGTGCTTTCACGCCGGGCGACGCGCACAACGGCGAGGGCCGCCGGGGTGGTGCGGTCATCTGGGCGGTCGACGCCCTGACTTTCCGCGACGCGGCATCGTACGAATCGAACGCGGACTTCGTCCTCCAGCGGATCAAACGGAACCGTCCCGCTCAGGGTTTCTCCGAAGTGCTGATCCCCGGGGAACCGGAAGCGCGATCCGCCGCGGCGCGCCTGGCCGAGGGCGTTCAGGTAGCCGAGGCGACCTGGGAGCAGATCGTCGAGGCCGGCAAGGGATTCAAGCTCGACGTCGAGGCGTTGAGTCGGACCGCATGAGCCGAACTCACCCGTTTTTCGAACTCAGATCTCGCGGAACTGACCCTCGATCACGCGGCCGTTGCTGGGCGCCGCGCCCGCCGGTACGCGATCGTCGCGATGGGCGCGCCGGGCGATCGCGAGCGACTCCGCATCGCGATCGACAGCGACCTCATCGCCCGCTGCGAATTCGCCCGCGAGGATGCGGAGGGAGAGGGGGTCGAGCAGCATCCGCTGGATCACCCGTTTGAGCGGCCGCGCACCGTAGGTGGGGTCGTAGCCAAGTTCGCCGATGAGCGCCCGCGCTTGCTCGGTGATGGTCAGCCCGATCTTCCTCTCGGCCAGCCTCTCGGCGACGCGATCGATCTGGATGGAAACGATGCGATCGATCTGCGCTCGATCCAGCGACCGGAAGATCAGGATCTCGTCGAGCCGATTCAGGAACTCCGGCCGGAAGTGGGCCCGCAACGCTTCGTCGACCCGTCGCCTCATCTCCTCGTAATCGGAAGGCGCGAGTTCCGCGATCCACTGCGATCCGACATTCGAAGTCATGATGACCACCACGTTCCGGAAGTCCACCGTGCGGCCGTGGCCGTCGGTGAGCCTGCCGTCGTCCAACAACTGCAGGAGCACGTGGAAGACGTCCGGATGGGCTTTCTCGATCTCGTCGAGAAGGAGCACGCTGAAGGGGTGACGACGCACCGCCTCGGTCAACTGACCGCCCTCGTCGAAGCCGACGTAGCCGGGGGGCGCTCCGATCATTCGGGAGACGGTGTGCTTCTCCATGTACTCGCTCATGTCGAGGCGCACAAGCGCGTTCTCATCGTCGAAGAGCGCCTGGGCGAGCGCGCGGGCCAGTTCGGTCTTCCCAACACCGGTGGGGCCGAGGAAGATGAACGACCCCAACGGTCGGCGCGGGTCCTGCAGACCGGCGCGCGCGCGGCGGACCGCGTTGGACACCACCCGCACCGCCTCATCCTGGCCGACAACTCGCTCGTGGAGTTGGTCCTCGAGGCGGAGCAGTTTCTGCATCTCACCTTCAAGCATCCGCGCCACGGGGATGCCGGTCCAGCGGGCCAGAACGTCGGCGATGTCCTCCTCGTCGACCTCCTCTTTGAGGAGCCGTCCCGAGGAGGCGTGTTCGGTGCCGCGCGCCTGGCCAATCTCCCGTTCGATCTCGGGCAACCGGCCGTAGCGCAACTCCGCCGCACGCTGAAGATCGCCGGCATGTTCGGCACGATCCAGTTCCAGGCGCGTCTGCTCGAGCCTCTCGCTCAGCGAGCGCAGACGCGCGATGGACCCCTTCTCGGCATCCCACTGCGCGCGCAGTCGTGAACGCTCGGCCTCCAGCGCCTCGAGTTCCGTTTCGAGATCCACCAGGCGGCTCTGCGTCGCCGGATCGGACTCCTTTCGGAGGGCCTCTCGCTCGACCTCCTTCTGCAGCTTGCGCCGCTCGATCTCGTCCAGCTCGACCGGCATCGAGTCGATCTCCATGCGGAGTTTTGAGGCGGCCTCGTCGACCAGATCGATCGCCTTGTCCGGGAGGAACCGATCGGAGACATAACGGTGACTCAGCACGGCCGCGGCGACCAGAGCGGCATCTCTGATCCGGACGCCGTGGTGGACCTCGTACCGTTCGCGCAAGCCGCGCAGGATCGAGATGGTCTCTTCGACGGTTGGCTCATCCACCAGCACGGTCTGGAATCGCCGCTCGAGTGCGGCATCCTTTTCGATGTGCTTGCGGTATTCGTCGAGCGTCGTGGCGCCGATGCAGCGCAGTTCGCCGCGCGCGAGCATCGGCTTGAGGAGATTGGCGGCATCCATGGCGCCCTCGGCCGCGCCGGCACCGACGACGGTGTGCAGTTCGTCGATGAAGAGGACGACGCGACCGTCGGCGCTCTGGACCTCCTTGAGCACCGCCTTGAGCCGCTCTTCGAACTCACCGCGGTACTTTGCACCGGCAACAAGCGCGCCGAGATCGAGCGCGACGACACGCCGATCCTTCAACCCCTCGGGGACATCCCTGCGGGCGATCCGCTGTGCCAGCCCCTCGGCGATCGCGGTTTTTCCCACCCCCGGCTCGCCAATGAGCACCGGGTTATTCTTCGTACGACGGGACAGGATCTGGATGACCCGGCGTATCTCGTCGTCCCGCCCGATCACTGGATCGAGCTTGCCCTGATCGGCCATCGCGGAGAGGTCGCGCCCATACTGCTGGAGCGCGCTGTAGGTGCTCTCCGGATGTGCCGTCGTGACGCGCTGATTTCCCCGGATGCCGACGAGCGCCTCAAGGACCTTCTCCGCGGTGATGCCGCGGGCGGCGAGCACGTGGGCCGTGTCGGCACGCAGATCGGTGAGGCCGATCAACAGGTGCTCAACGGAGACGAACTCATCCTTGAGTCGGCTCGCCTCCCCGCGAGCGCGTTCGATGACTGCTCCCAGTCCACTGGACGCGTGAACGGCTCCACCATGCGCCCGAGGCAAGCGCTGCAGACCCTGCTGCACCTCGCTCATCAGGGCGGGGACGCTCGCGGATAGCCCGTTCAGAACCTGGGGAACGAGTCCATCCTGCTGTTTGAGCAGCGCGGCGAGAATGTGGAGCGGTTCCACGGCGGCGTGGGACTGCTGTTCCGCCAGGCGCTGCGCACTGACCAGAGCCTCCTGGGCGCGCTCGGTGAACGACCTCAGTTCCATGTGCGACGACCTCCCGGGCGCAGAACCCGCACCCGAAATAGATTATATAAGGCACCACGAATCGTGTGAACTTAATCGCTCACGCGGTCCGCCCCGGGGGACGTATAGTGGAGGCGTGAACTGGCTCATATTCGGTCTTGGTGCCACGCTCCTGGTCTGGCTCTGCCGGCGGCTCTGGCCGGCCGTGCGTTCCGAACCGTCGACCTGGTTCGGCACCGATTTGCAAGAGCAGATCCGCTCGATCGCAACCGGTCGAGAACGCGTCGGGGCCTGAATCGGCGACCCGAGCCGCGGGGAGGCGGCCAGCCTCCCCGTGGGTGCCGGCCGCCTCGGGATCAGGCGATGCGCGCCAGCTGGTCGCGCTCGAGGGCCAGTTCGCGCTCCTTGTCCTCTTTGCGAGGGCGGCCGCGACGCGCCGGCTCGATGACGACAACCTGGGGCGGACGAACGCGCTCGATCTCCTCGATGTAGGTCGGCCCACCACAACGGGCGCACCGTACCTTGCGCGCCGCGCGCGCCGTCATCTCCACGATCGACTGACCGGGCCGCGAAACCGCGACCGCATCCGCATGCGCCTCATCCCATTCGAGCGTTGCGGCACCCCGAGAGCACAGGTAGCAGTTCAATTCCGCGCGGTACCGCATGTGACAAACCTCCCGTCCGAAACCTCGTCGTGCCGGACATGCAGTTTGTACCCGCTGCCGGGCGCGAACCCAACGGCCCCTGGGCCAGTCCCGGCCTGTCCATACGTACAGACCTGCGCTGATCGCACAACGGTGGCCGGCCCCGTCAGCGGTCGGTAGACTCCCTTTCGTGACCGTAGAGGCAACTCTCTCGCGCGCGTCCCGAGATCGCCGGGTCGAACAACTTCAGTTACAGGTCGATGCCGTCGGCGAACTCGTCGCGGCATTGAGCGATGGGCGGCCGATCGAGGAGGTTCTGCCGAGTGTGGCGACCAAGGCGGCGTCGCTCGTCGGCGCGAGCGATGCGCTGATCTCACTGCTCGATGACGATGGCGTCCTACGTCTGGCCCTGCCTGAGACCGGCGAGGAGTCCGACGACGTTGTGTTCGAGGTTGGCAACTACGCGCAGATCGTCGGACAGAGCG
>Ga0194131_10003272_pt1 | contig 25769 bp, 19 predicted proteins | sample TA2KigO120mmetaG_FD_148631 | JGI IMG/M metagenome (GOLD analysis project Ga0194131, IMG submission 148631) | Freshwater microbial communities from Lake Tanganyika, Tanzania - TA2015053 Kigoma Offshore 120m | ecosystem: Environmental > Aquatic > Freshwater > Lake | place: Tanzania: Lake... | reverse complement strand
GCCTTCGCGCGTCAAACCCATCACCCACTTCGCCGCTTCGAGCCACATCTTCCGCACCTGCTTGTTCTCCCACACCTCGCTGCGATGGCCCAGCGTGGATACGAACACACGGCCTTTGCCGTAGTCGCGCACCCAGGAAATCGCGAAGTCGCCGTCGGTGCGATGCACGCCGTTCTTCTTCAGATCGACGCTGTCGGTGCCCAGACGCATCAACACGCGCACGCGGTCGCGCGAATAGTTTTTCAACTGATAGATCTCGTCGAACAGGAAGAAGTCCGGAGGAAAGTGCGCCGTCGCCGGGTGCTTCGGGTCTTCGGTGATTACCTTCGCGTTCACTTGATTCCATGGATGCAAATCGAAGTAGCCGCCGACCAGTTCGCCATACTCCGGCCATTGATACAACGTGTCGACGCCGCTGTGCGACGCCATAAAGCCCTTGCCGTCCTTGCGGACGAAATCGAGCAGGGCCTGCTTTTGTTCTTCATCGAGATCGAGTTCGCCCGATGTGTAGAAAAACACCGCGTCGAAGTAGTCGAGGTTCTTCGCGTTGCCGGTCAGTTTCTTCTTGGTGATGAGTTGGGTGTCGGTCTTGATGTAGGTGTCCCAGAGGCCAGTCTCTTTGCCGATCATCCAGATTGTCGCCAGTCCATCGGAAGTCGAGTCGTGATGAAATCCCTTCGACTGGCCGATCGCGAGAATCTTCTTCCGCGCTGGCTGTTGCGCGCAGAGGACGGAGATGGAGAGCAGCAATGTGGCGAATCGCATAGCGCCGCCAGTGTATCAGTCCGGCTGCACCCTCGTCACGCGGCGCAGCGTATACAACTCGGTCGAGGTCCTCCCGTTGGCCAGTTTTTTCCAATCGTCGTTTACGTGGACGACTTTGCCGGTGATGTGATTCGACCGCTCGCTTGCGAGGAATGCCGCCAGCGCGACCTGCCTCTCCGGTGCGATGCCGCCGGTGACGCGAATCTTCTGCGCGTCCTCGACTTCTTTCGCGCCGGCGCGTTCGCCGGCTGCAAGAATTTCGTCGGTCATAGCCGTGTAGGCGCCTCCCGGCGCCAAACAGTTGGCCTGCACGTTGCTGGCGGCGACTTCCGCCGCGAGCGTTTCGATGAAGCGGACGAGCGCCGTTTTGCTTGCGGCGTATGCCGAAAACGCTGGCCGCGGCGTTAACGAACCGCCGCCGCTGAGCGCGATGATCTTGCCCGATCGCCGCTTGATCATATCCGGAAGTACGGCGCGGCACGCATGCATCGCCCCGAACAAGTTCGTTTCCACTGTTTCGGTCCACGCTTTGACCGGCACCTCGTGAATAGCTCCGATCGGCCCCTGCATTCCCGCGGCGCAGATCAGAGCGTCGATCGATCCCCAATGCACCTTCATGCGTTCGACCGCGCCGGTCACCTGATCGGCATCTCGCACATCGGCGCGCAAACGCAGCGCCACGCCGCCCGCCTGTTCAATCTCGAGCTGGGCTAAATCGATCTCGGCCTTGCTGCGCGCCAGCAGTCCGATTCGCGCGCCCCGCGCCGCCAAGCCCATTGCCAAGCGTTTACCTATACCCCGGCCCCCTCCTGTAATCAGGATGTTCTTCCCGGCCAGTTGTTGTTGTTCCAAACTTCTATTTTAGCTGGCCTTGGCGACTACAAGTTTTCCCGCCGCGATCGTCTCGTCCGGGTGCAGAATAACCTCGTCGCCCTCGCGCAGTCCATCGACGATCTCCGAGGCCAGCGCACTGCGATGACCCACCTTCACTTTGCGCAACTGCGCCTGTCCGCCTTCTATAACGTACACCGCGAACCCATCGCCGCTGCGGAACAGCGCGTTCGATGCGATCTGCACAACGCGATCGCTCTCCCACAACACAAAAGCCGCTTCCACGCGATAACCGTCGCCCAGCGCCTTCCAGTCGTTCTCGGGCGAAGCGATGTCGGACACTACACGTACACGCTGCTCCTCAACGCCGAGCGCCGAGACCTTGGTGAAACCGCCCGGTTCGATCACGCGTACGCGCGCCTCCAAGGTCTTCTCGCCGCCCCATCGCGTGAGCAACACCCGCGTACCCGGCGTGATTCTTACCGCATCGGCCGAGAGCAGTTCGACGACAATCTCCAACGCGTTCGCATTGCCGATTTCGATGAGCGGCTCGCCCATCGCAACGGCTCCCTCGCTGTCGCGCAGAACCCGAATCACGCGCCCACCGGCAGGCGCCGCGATCGCTATGACGGCGCCGTTCGCCGCCTCCGCCGGACCGCTCAACGCCTCTCGCGCCACAACGATCTCGGCGCGGACCGCGTCGCGCGACGAACGCGCTTCACTCACCGCTTTCTCGGCCGCCGCCACCGCCGTTTCGGCGCGTCGAAACTGCGTCAACGTTTGATCGAGCCGCGACGACGGGATGTCGCCCGACTTCTCGAGTCCTTCGTCCCGGGCGCGCTCGCGCCTCCAATGATCCAGATCGACACGCGTGATTTTCACTTGTTCTTCCAGAGTGTGGATCCGCGCTTCGCTCGCAACGCCGGCGGCCTCGGCCGCTTTGACGCGCGCCGTCGACTGCCGCTCCGTACGCGCATCCAGCGCGACAACATGCGGCGGTTCAATGCGCCCCACAACAGCGCCCGAGCCGATCGCATCTCCAGCCTTCCACGGCAGTCTGCGCAAGTAACCGGAAACCGGCGCCGAAATGACATAGCGCGAACGCAGCCTCGTCTTGCCTTCTTCCTCGATCGTCACGCGCAACGGCTTTGCCGCCACGCGCGCCGTCTCCACTGGCACCGGTTGCGGACGCAGTCCGAGCGTGATTCCCGCCGCGAGAATCGCTCCTAACCCGATCACCCAGATCCAGCGTTTCAAGTTCTTATTCTCTCCCGTTTACTCACGCGCTTTCAGGACCTCGACCAGATCGAGGTGGCGAATTTTTCTTCCGACCGACAGCGCCGACAGCAGCGTTGCTACGACAATGGCCAGCGCCGCGAATGCGTACGTCGGCGGCTCGACGATTATCGGCACGCGAAACAACTCCGTTTGCGCCGTCGACGCCATTATGCCCGCTAGCGCGCGGCCGAAAACCAGCCCGATCGGAATCGCTGCGAAGATCAACACGGCCAGTTCACCCAGCAAAATGTAGGTCACCTCGCCGCGCGTGTAGCCAAGCACACGCAAGCTTGCCAGCTCGCGGCTGCGCTCGCTCAGCGCCACTCGCACCGTGTTGTAGACAACGCCGATTGCGATCGTCGAAGCCAGCAGCGTGTTGAAGAAAGCGAAGGTCAACATCTGCGCGGCGAGTGTTTCGTAGAAGCTGGCCAGCGCGCGCGCGCGTTCCTGTTCCCGCTACGGCCGGGATTTTCTTCAGCAAGGTGTAGAGATGATCGACCGACGCGGGATCGGCGGCCAGATACGCGCCCGTCGCGCTATCGCCTTCGCGCAGGAATCGGTTCAACGAATCGCGCCGCATGTAGGCGGTTACGCCGATGAACTCCGAGACCAGACCGGTCACGGGTATCTCGCGGATCTCACGCGAGCCGTCGAGCAGTTCGACCGTCATGACGTCGCCACTCCGCACGCCCAGCATCGTGGCAAGATGATCGGTCAGCACGATGCCCTCCGCGGGAAGCTCAACCGGATCCAGATTCGTGTCAAGCAACCGCCGTAGCACGCCACTTGGTTCGATGCCCTGTATCGCCGCGCGGTAGGTTCGATGTTCGTAGCGTAAGCGGGCCGGTACGCTTCGCACCGGTTCGGCGTACGAGACGCCGGGCAGACTTGTCAGCGAATACAGCGCGCGCCGCGAGACCGGTCCGAAAAATGTGACTGAAATGTCTTCGATCTGCGCGCGCCGCAACTGTGCGAAGACCATGTAGTCGACGGCGTCGCCCCAGAAACCACCCAGGATCAGAATCGACGTCGACATTGCCACGCCCGCGATCGAGAGCAGCGATTTCACGGGCCTCCGCTCAATATTGCGAAAGATCATCCGCGTCGGCTGCGACAGCCAGCGCCCTGGTCCGAATCGCTCGAAGAGGCTGACGCGGTAGGACGCGGGCGGCGCCGGCTGCATTGCCACCGCGGGTGATTCCGCCGCGGCGCGAAAGACCGCGAACAGGGTTCCCGTCGTGCCCGCGATGACACCGAACGCGATCGATGCCAACACGATTTCCGCGCGCACCTCGTAGTGCAGATAGGGGAACTTGTATACGTCCATGTAGAGCGCCGATAGCCCGCCACCCAGCCACCGGCCGCCCGCGATTCCCAACGCAACGCCGATGACGACGATCACCATTGTGAGCTTTACGAAGTGAATCGCAAGACTCGCCGTTGTGTATCCGAACGCTTTCAAAATCGCGATTTGCCCGCGCTGCGTGGCAAGCAACCGGCCAATTACGACGTTGAGCAGAAACGCCGCCACAGAGAGAAAGATCGCCGGAAACATCGTCGACATCATCGTCAACTGTTTGAACTCTTCGCTCAGATAGCGATGGGAAACCTGGTCCTTGCGGCCGTAGGCGCCGAGCCCGCCATACGGCTTCAAGATCGCGTCGAGTTGCTGCACGGCGTCTTCCACACGCGCGTCGCGGTCGAGGCTGGCGACGACTTCGTTGAACGCGCCCGTCATGTTGTAGGCGCCTTCCAACGCATCGCGATTCATCCACAGCACGCAATACGATTTGAAGTCGGGAACGATGGATCCCGGTGCAAGCTGATAGATGAACTCCGGCGTCGAAACGATCCCGGTTACCGTGAGCTTTCGTTTGCGTCCGTTGATTGTCGCTTCCATTGCGAAGCCGGGTTGCAGTTTGTGCGCACCGGCGAAGCCATCGCTGACCGCTGCTTCGTTGTCGCGCCCGGCGCCCGGCAGGCGGCCCGCGCGAACGCGCAGTTGATTAAATTGCGGCGCGAGTTTCGGCAACGAGACGATCTGGCCCGACACCGGTTGGTCGAAGCCGTCCAGATACATGCTGGCTTGGGCGATCACGCGCGACTCGACCTCGACAACGCCCGGAATCGCCGCAACCCTTGCCAGCACGCTTGCCGGCGCGCGCTTCAAGCCGGAGAACAACTCGGGAAACCGGTACTCCGCGTAGAGCATCGTTTGTGTACGTTGCAGCGAGTCGAGGGTACTCGCGGCCATCACATACGTCGCAATTCCTGCCGCCAGCACGAGCGAAATCGCGATCACCTGGCCGCGCATGCGCCACAGATCGCGGAACAGTTTGATGTCGAGCGCGCGCATCGGCTACCAGTGCAGGTCCCGCGGATTGCGCCGCGTCTTGTTGATTTCGACCGCCGAGACGTGCCCGTTGCTCATGTGCACCACGCGGTCGGCCATGCCCGCGATGTCGGCGTTGTGTGTAATCAGAGCGGTCGCGGCTCCGAGCTCACGATTGACGCGATCGATTGCTTCGAGCACGACGATGCCTGTTTCGGAATCGAGCGCGCCGGTCGGTTCATCGCAGAGCAGCACCGACGGCCGTTTGGCGATTGCTCGCGCAATCGCGATGCGCTGCTGCTGGCCACCGGAAAGCTGGGAAGGGAAGTGGTGCATGCGATCGCCCAGTCCGACCAGCTCGAGCGCTTCTTCCGGACGCATCGGTTTGTCGGCGATCTCCGTTACGGCTGCGACGTTTTCGAGCGCTGTCAAACTCGGGATCAGGTTATAGAACTGGAAAACGAATCCAACATGAGAGCGCCGGTACTGCGTCAGTTGCTTGTCGCCCGCCGCGGTGATGTCGAGATCGCGATACAGCACGGTTCCGCCTGAAGCGCGATCAAGCCCGCCGAGGATGTTCAGTAGCGTCGACTTTCCGCTCCCCGACGGGCCGAGCAGGACCATCATCTCGCCCCCGAACAATTCGAGATCGACGCCTCGCAACGCATGGACGCTTACCTCGCCCATGTCGTAGACCTTGGTCACTTCGCGCGCTGTGAATACTGTGTTGCTCAAACTTCCAGTGTAGGGCCAACGCCCAGGAACCCGTTCAGCGTTTCTCCGTCAACCATTCCATGTTGAACCGTGCTACCGTCATGCCCTTCGGGTGTTCGTAAAACAGCAGAATCGTTCCATCGCGCAATACGGCCAGGTCGCTATAGCCCGATGGCCCCGGCTCAATCGCGCGGCTCACCGGCCAGCTCTTCGCGTGGTCGTAGGACGCCTTTACCGTCACGTTCTTGCGATCGCGCGGGCGGCCTTCGACCTCTTTCCCGTCGGTCCGCGTGTCCGCCCGTTCCCGTCGAGATCCAAACCGGTATCGGCAGCCGCCCGTTTTTCAAGCGAATTCCATGCCCCGGCCCGGCCGCCAGCACCTTCCAGTCGTAGTTCGCGCGAAAGCCTTCGAACGCCTGCGTGATCTCTCGCGGCGCCGAAAATGTCAGCCCATCGTCAGCACTGCGCATGTAGTACGCGCGCATGTACTCCAGGCAAAACACGAAGTGAACCGTGCCCCCGCGTTTGCCCGTGATCGCCAAAGGGGTTGTTGTACGTTACCTCGTTGGTCGTCGCCAACTTTTGCGCCAGAGCCACCGGGTTCTTCGACTTCTCTCCGGGCACCGACGCGATCACGCGCTGCTCGCCGAACGTGCGTCCGCTGTCAGTCGATCGCGCCCCAATCGCCGCGAGTCGTCGTCCGCGCTTCGCCGTACACGAGCACCGTTCCTTTGCCGGTCACCGTGATACCCGGGATGCGATAGTTTGCGTAGCCCGCCGCGCCCGCGTGGAACACATCGGTCTTATCAAATTTCAGTGCGGCGCCAAGCGCCGCCGCGGCCAGGAAAAGGATGTAGAGCATCTACAGCCCCCTCATATGGAAGCCGCCGTCGACATTCAAAACCTGGCCCGTCGAGTAATCGAGCAACCCATCGGCGATCGCCCGCACGGCCTTCGCGACATCTTCCGATTCACCCAGCCGCGGCTGCGGCAGCAGCCCGTTGGTGATGCGTTCCTCGTACAGCTTTTCGACAGCCGCGATCATATCGGTGCGAATCACGCCTGGCCGGATCTCAAACACCTGAACGTTCTGCCGCGCCAGCCGCTGTGCATACACCGCCACCGACATCGACAGCCCCGCCTTCGCCATGCAGTACTCCGCTCGATTCACCGACGCCGCGTATGCAGAGACCGACGTGATAAACGCGATCCGGCCTCCGCCTTGTTCCACCATCCAACGCGCCGCCGCTTGTGTCAGAAAATGCGGTCCCTTCAAGTTTGTGTTGACGAGTTCGTCGAAGCTTTCCTCGGAGGCGACGAGAACATCGTTACGTTCGCGTTGCGCCATGCCCGCGTTATTGATTAATAGATCGAGGCGCCCGAACTCCTTCCGCGTGAAGTCAATCAGCGCAGCGCGGTCCTCGCGGCTTGCGATCTCGCACTGAAAAATCGCCGCGCCTGTTTCGGCCGCCAGTTTTTCGGCCAGATCCTTCCGTCCCCGGTAGGTCGCGATCACGCGATGCGACTTCGCCAGTTCAACCGCGATCGCCCGCCCGATGCCCCGGCTCGCGCCGGTCACAATTGCGACCGGTTTTGTTTCCGCGAGCGCGCGATCGATTCCCGCGGTGATCTCTTCGAGCGTGAATACTTCGATGAATGCAGTGTTGTTGACGAACACCGTCGGCGTCTTCTCGACGCCCCGTGCCCGGCCTTCGGCGAGATGCGCATCGACCGTGGCGTTCAGAGCTGGATCGTCAACTGCGCCCAGCGCTTGCGCGGCGTCGACGCCCACTTCGGCGGCGTATTCCCTCACCCGGTCGGCCAGAGTTTCGGTCGTCGTCTGCTTGATGCGGGCGAGAATAAAAGTTCGCCAGCCCGAAGCGAGGCCGCATGCGATCTCGTCGAACCGCAACGCGCAGACCGACGCCGCGCGCGCCCACGCATGTTTGGCAAGTGGGAACTCGCGGTGCACGAATCGAACGCGATTGCGGAACTTCGGGACGAGCGATTCATTGAGCATCGTGTCGAAGCGCGTGCAATCGCCGCACTGGAGACTGGTGTAGATGGTTACGGTGACGGAGGAAGACATTCGAAAAGTCTATTTTTTCACATGCGAAAAATTGAGGCGGACGGGCTAAGTGAAAGTCGACCGCACTCGCGCCGGTGGTGGCCGCAGGAAGCGCGCCGATGCTAGTTCTTTGGCGGTGTCGTTTAGACCCTTCGGCCCATGCCCGGTTAGCAGCCGCGAGACCGGCTGGCAAGACCTGACCGGGGTTGAAAGAACCGGCAACATTGGTAAACGGAGAGGGGGGTATGATAACCTGAGGGCCAGTCTACGCTAACTCCCCCTCGATAAATGAAAAAGGCACTGATAACTGGTGTAACAGGACAGGACGGGTCCTACCTCGCCGAGTTCCTGCTACACAAAGGATACGAAGTTCACGGCATTAAGCGGCGCTCGAGCAGCTTTAACACGGGCCGGGTCGATGGAATCTACACCGACCTACATGAACACAACAAACGCTTTTTCCTGCACTTCGGCGACCTCTCCGATACCAGCAGCCTTTGGACGATGCTCTACGACATCCGGCCCGACGAAGTTTATAACCTGGCTGCGCAGAGCCATGTGCGTGTGAGCTTCGATATCCCCGAAAGCACCGGCGACATCACCGGCATGGGCGCGCTGCGGTTGCTGGAAGGGCTAAGAAAGACGGGCGTGAAGGCCAGGTTTTATCAAGCCTCGTCGAGCGAAATGTTCGGTTCGACGCCGCCGCCGCAAAGCGAGTCCACCTTGTTTCATCCCCGCAGTCCGTATGCGTGCGCGAAACTGTTCGCGCACAACTGCACGGTGAACTATCGCGAGGGCTACGGAATGTTCGCCGCGAGCGGAATCCTCTTCAACCATGAATCGCCGCGGCGCGGCGAGACCTTCGTCACGCGCAAGATCGCGCGCGCGGTGGCGATGGTCAAGAACAATTTACAGGACAAGCTGTATCTGGGCAATCTCGACGCGACGCGCGATTGGGGCTACGCCAAGGAATACGTCGAGGCGATGTGGCTCATGTTGCAGCAGGAGTCGCCCGACGATTTCGTGATCGGCACCGGCGAGACCTACAGTGTGCGGCAATTTGTCGAAGAATCGTTTGGCCACGTCAATCTCGAATGGAAGAAGTACGTCGACTTCGATGCGCGCTACAACCGCCCGGCCGAAGTCGATGCGTTGCGCGCCGATCCGTCAAAGGCGCGGAAGCAACTCGGCTGGCAACATCAAGTCGGGTTCAAGGAGCTTGTGCAATTGATGGTCGACGCCGAACTGGATGCGATCGAGAAACAGCGAAGCGGACTCTTGTAGACCGCGGCGGTGAATGTGTAACCGCATGCTGGACCTGACAAAGAAACGGATCGTGGTCACCGGCGGGGCCGGGTTCCTCGGCTCGTTCGTCGTGGACCATTTGCGAGCGAAGGGGTGCGAAAACGTTTTTGTGCCGCGCAGCAGCCAGTACGATCTGACGCAGGCCGGCGGCGTGAATGCGATGTTCGACGCATTTCGGCCGGACGTGATTTTTCATTTGGCGGCGGTGGTCGGCGGAATCGGCGCGAACCGGGAAAATCCGGGCTCGTTTTTTTACAAGAACGCGATCATGGGGTTGCATCTGATCGAGGCGGCGCGCGTACGCGGCGTCGAGAAGACGGTGGTCGCTGGCTCGATCTGTTCCTATCCGAAGTTCACGCCGGTGCCGTTCCGCGAAGACGATTTGTGGAACGGATATCCGGAAGAGACGAATGCGCCGTACGGCATCGCAAAGAAATCGTTGTTGGTGATGTGCCAGTCCTACCGGCAGCAGTACGGGATGAACGCGGTCTTTCTGATGCCGGTGAACTTATACGGTCCGCGCGATAACTTCGATTTGCAGTCCTCGCACGTCATTCCGGCGTTGGTGCGCAAGGCGCTTGAAGCGCGAAATAGCGGCGCGAAAGAGCTGGTTTGTTGGGGCGACGGGTCGCCGACGCGGGAGTTTCTTTATGTCGAAGACGCGGCACGCGGTTTCATTGCCGGCGCGGAGTCGTATGACGGCGCCGATCCGGTGAACCTTGGCAGCGGTTTCGAGATTTCGATCAAGGATCTTGTCGAACTAGTTGTCGAGCTGTGCGGCTACGAGGGAACGATCCGCTGGGACGTGACGCAACCGAACGGCCAGCCGCGGCGCATGCTGGAGACATCACGCGCCGAGAAACTGTTTGGCTTCAAGGCCGGCACGGCGCTGCGCGAGGGCCTTGCCAAGACGATCGCCTGGTACGAAGGCCAACCGCGCGGCGCAGCCAGCGGTCTGTAGGCGGCGGAGCCGACGATGCGCATAGCCATCAACTTGCGCCAGTTCTACAAGGGCAAGATCGGCGGCATGGAGAACTATGTCCGCAATATCGTCGAAGGATTGCGACATCACGACCTAACGATTTGGGTGCACCGCGATGAGGTCGCGCACGTCCGCGAGTTCGCGCCCACGGCGGCGATTCACGGCATTACGCACGAGACCGGGCTGTCCGAAATCGGGGCCGCGCTGAAGCCGGAAAAATTCGATCTATTCTTCTGCCCGCTGCTGGTGCTGGAGCCGCTGGTGGTCGATGTTCCATCGGCGGTCATGATGCCCGACATTCAGCATGAGTTCTTTCCGGAGTTCTTCGACGCGAGCGTGTTGAAGTGGCGCAAGGATACTTACGGGCCGACGGCGCGTAATGCCGATATTCTCTTTACGCTTTCCGAGCACGCCAAGCAGACGATCGTCGATACCTACGGCGCTCCCGCCGCGAAGGTGTTGCCGATTCACCTGGATGCCGACGATGAGTTTCGCGCGCCCGCGTCCTATACGGATTCGCTGCGCCTACCGGCGCGGTATCTCTACTTCCCAGCGAACTTTTGGCCGCACAAGAATCACGAAAACGTTCTTGAAGCCTTGCGCATCGCCGTGGACGGAGGCGAGGAGATCGACCTTGTTTTAACCGGCGCGGAGGCGGGATCGGAAAATGCGCTCGAACAGGCGGCGAGACTGGGGCTCGCCTCGCGGGTGCACTATCTCGGCCATGTGGCGAAGCATCTGGTTCCCGAGATCTACCGGCGGGCTCAGGCGTTATTGTTCGCGACGAAGTTCGAAGGCTTCGGCATTCCGATTCTGGAAGCGTTTTATTGCGGCACGCCGGTAATTACATCGTCGGCGGGAAGTTGTGTCGAGGTGGCGGGCGAGGCTGCTTTGTTGGTCGATCCGCTATCGCCGGAGAGTATCGCCGGGGGAATCGTAAAGCTGCTGCGCGATGCGGAGTTGCGGCGTTGGCTTGTTGAAAAGGGCGCCGAGCGCGTGAAGCTGTTCTCGTGGGCGAGCGCGATCGAGCGCACCGAGAAGGCGTTCGGCGAAGTCGTGGCGCGCCCGATGCCAACGCGCGTCGAGGTGACGGAATGGCCGATTATCGGCATCGTGACGCCCACCTATAACATGGCGCACTTTCTGGAAGAGACGATTCAGAGCGTGCTGTCGCAAGGGTATGACAAGCTCGATTATGTTGTGATGGACGGCGGTTCGCGCGATGGGACGGTGGCGATTCTGCGCAAGTACGAGGACCGGCTGCGCTGGGTGTCGGAGCGGGATGGCGGCCAAGGCGCGGCGATCAACAAGGGGTGGCACGCGACCCATGGCGAGATCTTCGCCTACCTGAACGCCGACGATACGTATTTGCCGGGGGCGCTGACCGCGGTTGCGAAGCACTTTCGGGCGAATCCGAAAGCGGGATTGATTTACGGCGAGGCTTATCACGTCGATGTCGAAGGGAAGACCCTCGACCGTTATCCGACGCGTCCGTTCAGCAACGACGCGCTGGCCGAGCAGTGCATCATCTGCCAACCGGCGGCGTTTCTAGCCCGCGATGCATATGTCGAAGCGGGGATGATCAATAGCTCGATGCACTTCGCGCTCGACTACGACTTGTGGTTTCGCGTGGCCAAGAAGTATCCGGTGCGGAAAGTCGATGAGTACTTGGCGACGTCACGCATGCATATGGACAACAAGACGCTGGCGAACCGGTGGCGGGTGTTCCAGGAGATTCTCGGCGCGGTGAAGACGCGCTACGGCTATATTCCGCAGGAGTGGGTGCATGGGTATGCGTGCTATCTGCTTGATCGCAAGGATCAGTTCTTCGATCGTTCGCGGCCTTCGGTTCCATCGATACTACTGAGCCTGATGCTCGGCGCGTGGTACAACCCGCATCAACTTCGCCGCTACTGGGTGGAGTGGAAACGGAATGCCGGCATCTCGCAGACGTTCACTGGGCGGTGGGACGACGGTTGGATTTCGCGCCGTTTCGCGAGCGAGGTGACTGTTGGGGCCGATCACGATGTGCTGCGAGTGAGCGGCAAACACAACGCGCCGATTCGAAATCTAGTCCTGTGCGTTGTGGTGGAAGGTCAGCGCCTTGATGAGCGGCCGGTCTCGTCGAACGGCCCGTTTTTGTTGGAGTTTCCACTGCCTGCTTCGGTTCGCGGCAAGGCGTGCGCGGTGACAGTCGAAGCGAACCGAACGTGGCGGCCGGGAGCGGGCGGAGACTATCGCCAACTGTCCTGTGTCATCGATGAACTGCAAACCGTTTCGTCGCGGAACGCCTCGTGAGCGAACCACTCGTTACGATCGTTACGCCCTCATTCAATCAGGGGCACTTTATCGCGGCGACGATTGAGAGCGTGCTGTCGCAGGACTATCCGCATGTCGAGTACATCATCATGGACGGCGGATCGAGCGATGCAACGGCGGCGGTCGCGGCGCGTTACGAAGGTCGGCTGACGTTCATCAGCGAGAAGGACCGCGGTCAGGCGCACGCGATCAACAAAGGGTTTCAGCGAGCGCGGGGGGAGATCGTGGCGTGGTTAAACTCCGACGACACGCTGCTGCCGGGAGCGGTGTCGACGGCAGTGACGGCGCTACGCGACAATCCCTCCGTGGCGGCGATTTACGGCGACGGATATCAGATCGATTACGACGGAAAGATCAAGCAGAAGTTCCTCGCCACCGAGCCGTTCAACTTGTGGAAGCTGACCTACGTGATCGATTATGTTTTGCAGCAATCGGTGTTCTTCCGGCGGGAGTGTCTGGAGGCGGCTGGATGGCTGGACGAGTCGCTTCACTTCGGGATGGACTGGGATATTCTTGTGCGACTCGGCAAGCGATGGGGTTTGGCGTATGTGCCGGAGACGCTGGGGTGTCTGCGGGAGTACGCAGAGGCGAAGTCGTTCGCGGGGGGAGATCGGCGGTTCGCTGAGTTGTCGCGGATTGTGCGCGGGCACACGGGCGAGCGGCGTCCCCCGGGCTGGTGGATCTACGGGCTCGACACCTACGACAAGATCTGGGCGGAGCGGATTCGTGGCGTGCTCGGCAGTTATGCCGCGGACCGATTTGTACAGATGTGCCGCGCGGTGATCGACCGGAAGCAGAATTATTCGCAAGGTCTGTTCGCCGACGGTTGGGCGGTGCGGCGGATGTTCTGGATGTTGCCGGGAAGTGTGAAAGCGATTCGGATCGAGGGGCACAATCCTGGATGGGCGCCGGCTTTCGAGCGACAATGTCTGCGCTTGACCGTCAGCGGTGTCGATGCCGGTTCGGTGCGTCCGGGAATCGGCGATTTCTCCGCGCGGTTGGAACTGCCGCACGCGACAGAAGCGCCGGTGTTACGCTTCGATGCGACGGTGGCGGTTCCGCCGAGCGACATCGGAGCGTCGGCCGATTCGCGGCAGTTGGCGTGGCGAATGACTGCGATCCGAAGCGAAGACTAACCGGCCGCCGATTGCGTGGCGGGCACGGCGACGTTGAGGCGCGCGCACTCGGCGAACACCATCTCGCGAACGATTTCGGCGAACGGTTTACGCGGTCGCCAGCCGAGTACTTCTCTTGCTTTGGAAGCGTCACCGCATAGGGCGACGGGTTCGGTGGAGCGGTAAAAACTTGGATCGGTGACGACGTGGTCCTGCCAGTTCAGACCGGCGCAGGAGAACGCGGCGTCCACGAATTCGCGGACCGAGTGGGGTTGGCCCGTGGCGATGACGTAGTCGTCCGGCGCGGGTTGTTGCAGCATCATCCACATTGCGGCCACGTACTCTTCGGCGTAGCCCCAATCGCGCAGAGCGTCGAGATTGCCGAGGCGCAGTTCGTTGGCGAGGCCGCCGAGCACCCGTGCAACGCCCGAAGCGATCTTGCGGGTGACGAATTCGTGCCCGCGGCGAGGTGATTCGTGGTTGAACAAGATACCCGAAGAGGCGTGCATCCCGTAGCGCTCGCGGTAGTTGCGCGCCAGTTCGAAACCGGCCACTTTGCTGATTCCGTAGATGGAGCGCGGGCGGAACCGTGTGTGTTCGTTTTGCGGCGCGAATTCGGCGCTGCCGAACATTTCCGAGGAGCCGGCGAAGTAGAAGTGGCACTCGGGGACGAGGTCTTTCAGCGCGGCAAGCAGGTAGTGGGTGCCGTTGATATTGGCCGTGAGCGTGGAGAACTCGTCGTCGAAATCATAACTGACGAAGCTGGCCGCGGCCAAGTGATAGCATTCGTGCGGGCGGATCTTGGCAACGGCGTTAAATATGCCGGCGTAGCTTTCAAGTGACGCCGGGTGGAGATGGATGCGGTCGAGGACAGGTAGCAGGTTCTCCATCCGGTACTCGGGCGCTTCGATGCCGGCGCGGCGAACGAGGCCGTGTACCTCATAGCCCTTCCCGAGCAGTAACTCCGCCAGATAGGAACCGTCCTGGCCATTGATGCCGGTAATTAGTGCACGCTTGATTTCCATCGCCAACGTCTATCGGATCACAATTCCGAGACGGCGCGCTACCCACGTGTCGTTCCACCTGCGGACGAACGCGCCGAGGCTCATGACTTGGCGCCACTCTTTCCAGAAGGGAAGAGGGTTCGACCAGTTCGGCATCGAGCCGATCATAAATGCAAAGACATATTTAGTAAACGATGGGCGGAGCGGTTCGAAGAACTGATCGCGCTGGTCGAGAAGGAACGACGCGTAGCTGTGCGCCCAACGAAACGGAACATAGCCGTAGTAGTGGCGCAAAGCCTTGTTCGCTTCTTCGAAGCCGATCGTCCGCTGCCGGAAGGTCTTATTCTCTTTGTGCATGCGCGAGTTGGCGAGTAGCGCGTCGATGCGCAAGAGCTTGTGCGATTGAGCCAGACGCAGCCAAAGTTCGTAGTCGAAGGCGACCTGAAAGTCTTCGTTGAAGCCGCCGGCATCGCGCAGGATTTGTGTTCGTAGGAAACACGCCGGTTGGCAGATATAGCAATGTTCCTTGAGTGTTTCGCGGTCGAACGGTTCGGTGGGGTAACTGGAGATGCGCTGGCCTTTTTCGTCGATCCAATATGCGTTCCCGTAGACGGCGGCGACATCTACGTTGGCCTCGAGCCAATGCACGGCGGTTCGGATGGCACCGGGGAAGTAGGTGTCGTCGGCGTTTAGATACGCAAAGTACTTGCCGTTTGCGGATTCGAGGCCTTTGCGGAGCGCTTCAGCGGGGCCGCCGTCACGTTCAACGACCAGGCGGACGCGATCGGGATGCTTAGCCGCGTAGCTTTCGATGGTTTCGACGGTGCCATCGGTCGAGCCGCCATCGACGAGGATGTACTCGATGTTGGGATAGTCCTGCATCAGCACGCTTTCGATTGTCCGAGCAACAAACGCCTGCGTGTTTAGACACGGCGTCAAAATCGTGACGAGGGGTGCTTGGCTTTGGCCGGGCTGCATCATGGTGCTCGCGGTGTCGCTTCCTTGTCAAGGGAATAGAGATCTTTTTCCGGGAGACTCGAAGGCTCGAATCAGCGCCGTCGATCCCTCCGAACCGATCAGCGGTTAGTAAAAGTGCGGGAACAAAATCCCGAGCCTGCTATCCACTAGCAGACATGGATAACAGGTATATCACCTTTTAGTTAAGGTGGAAGCCCTAATTTTGGGCAACGCCATTGACCATGTTGGCCAAGTTGTCAACAGGCACCAACATCCAAAAGATTCCTCTGCGGGAGAATTTGTCGTTGCGCGGTTCGGAAACTGTCTGTGCATGGTGGTCATTGATCCGCTTGGCGGTCTGAAAACAACCAAAAAGCATCCTCGGCGCGACCGAATTGCGAGATAATCAGGGTGAGTATCGCAAACAGGATTGGGTTCCACCAAACGTCCATTTGCCGGTCCCAAGCCATGTCGTGAATCTGGCCGAATAGCGAGAAGTTCCAGATGCCGGAGAAGAGAACTCTCCAGAATGGACTCAGCTCGATGCCCCGGTATCCGGCTCTTGTTGGAGCACATCCAGTAGCCGAAGAAGAAGTTGGAGGGAATGGGCCGTGAAGTCTTCCCGTATATTACAGAAGTAGCAACGCCCGTCGCGCCGCTTCCACGCCGCGGTACTGCGCCTCTTCGAAAATTGAAAACCCGCTCAAATCCGCCGTGGCCAAGAAGAACCGCTCGCGTCCTTTGATCCACGCCAGGCGGTGGGGGTTGGTGAGAAATCCCGGCGTTGGGCGGATCATCGCATGGCCGATGCGGAACATGTCGATGTGCGAGACGCACTGGCGGATGTCTTTGTGCGGGCGTTCGAGGTCGGTGAGGATGCGCTCTTTCCACGTGTTCCAATCGGTGCTTTGAAGACCCTTGCGCGCTTCGCTCGGCGCGCGGCCGGAGAGCGCGTAGTAGTAGGTCCACACGGTTTTGTCGATGCGGGCGCGAACGTCCTGATGCGTGGCCACGACGTAGCCCAGCGAGGGCGAGCCGTAGATCACGTTGTCCCAGGCGGCTTCTCCGTGGCGCTCGGCCGGGATGCGGTCGAGCGTTAGATTGGCGACCAGCCACGGCGTCCAATCGAGGCCTTGCGGTTTCGGCACAGTCGGGTCGAGATGCGGCAACAGATAAGCGGGCGCGGCATAGATGACAACGCCCGCTTCGTAGATCGTCTTGGGCGTGTGGACGCGCCACTTTGTGCCGGGCTTCTCGATACGGAATACCGGGCTCTCGGTGCGGATGTGGTCTTTGACTTTCGCCGCGAGGCGCGAGGCGATCCACCCGTTGCCTTCGGGCCACGTGAGCGGGCCTTTCTCTTCATGTTCCCGGGCGGCGAAGTAGTGAATGCCGGCCCAGGCGCTGGTCTCGTGAGAGGCCGAGCCGAAGTCGTCGCGCGTCGAATAGTCGGCGAGCCAGTGCAGATAGGGCGAGGTCAGCTTTTGCCGCGCGAGCCAGTCTTTGAAGTTGATCTGATCGAGCGGCGAGGGTTTCGGCGCGGCGGGAATTGTGAACTGGCCGGAGGCGCGGAATTCGGCGACACGAGCGGCGAATTCCTTGAACTGGCGATGGTCCTCGGCGGTGAGGCCGACTTCGGGTTCGATCCCGTCCTGCCAGCGGCCGTGAATGTAGAGCCGCTCTTGCGGAGAATGGCAAAGCCAGCGTTCATCCCATTCGCCGTCTTGCAACAAGCCGAGTTCGGTGAAGAGGTCGCGCACGAGGGTCGACTCTTTGTTCGGCACGGGCACGTAGTGCGCGGCCCACGGGTAGGCGCTGATTTCGTTGCGGCCCGACCGCGAGTTGCCGCCGTGTTCGCGTTCCATTTCAAGCAAGACGAAGTCGTGGAACTTATTGCGCTTCAGCCACCAGGCGGCGGACAGTCCGCCGATGCCGCCGCCGACGATGACCAGCGGGATCTTCTCGATGGCGTTGACGCCTTTGACGGCGCGATCGCGAATGGCATGACCGGTGTTCTGCGACTCGAAGACGAAGCCGCCGCCGATGCGGCGCTCGGCTTTGGCGGTGAGCCCGATAAGGGCAACGCGGCGGGTGATCAAAACGCTTTTTGCAATCGCTCGCTGGCAGCGGCGAGCGTCTCTGGCTTTTTGCAGAAGCAAAAGCGCACGTAATTCTTGCCCAATTCGGGGCGCGAGAAGAAACTCGAGCCTGGCACGGCGGCGACGCCGGCGTGCTCGATCAGGTGCCGCACGAATTCGACGTCGTTGGCGAAGCCGAATTTCTCGATGTTCGTCATGATGTAGTACGCGCCGCGCGGGCGGAAGCACTCGAAACCCGCGGCTTCGAGGCCGTCGGTGAGCAACTGCCGGCGCGCGCCGTACTCGATTGACAGGTGATTGTAGAACGCGGCGTCGGCGGCGAGCGCGGTGATGCCCGCGTGCTGCAGCGGCGTGGCGGCGCCGACGGTGAGAAAGTCGTGGACTTTGCGAATCGAGTCGGTCAGATCGGGCGCGGCGAGCACCCATCCCACGCGCCACCCGGTGACCGAATACGTCTTGCTCATGCTGTTGACGAGCACGGCACGCTCGCGCATGCCGGGGATCGTCATAACCGGCACATGGATGTTGCCGTCATAAACGATGTGCTCGTAGATTTCGTCGGTGATGCAGAGCGCATCGTGCTCGATACAGAGGTTGGCGATGAATTCGATTTCGACGCGTGTAAAGAGGCGGCCCGTCGGGTTGTTGGGCGTGTTGAGGATAATCGCCTTGGTCTTCGAGGAGAACGCGCGACGCAACTCTTCTCGATCGAACGTCCAGTCGGGCGGGGTTAACGTAACGAGCTTCCGCGACGCGCCGCAGAGTTGCAGATCGGGGTGATAGTTTTCGTAGTAGGGCTCAAAGACGATGACTTCGTCGCCTTCGTTGACGGTGGCGAGCAGCGACGCGATCATGCCCTCGGTCGAGCCGCAGACGACTGTGATTTCGCGCGCGGGATCGATGTCGAGATCGTAGACGGCTTTGTATTTGCGCGCGATGGCGTCTCTGAAAGCGGGCACGCCCCAGGTGATGGGGTATTGATTAAACTCGGCGGCGATGGCGTCGGCCGCGGCCTGCTTGAGGAACGCCGGGGCGGGGAAGTCGGGGAAGCCCTGCGCGAGGTTGACAGCGTTGTGTTTCATAGCCAGCCGGGACATCTCGCGGATGACCGATTCGGTGAACTCTGCGGTGCGCGCGCTTCGGAACTGACTACGGTCGCTGTAAGCGCGCACAGCGGACTCGCTTCCGCTCGGCGGATCTGCGATTGGGTCGCCGCTAACGGGCCGCTGGGAAGCGGCCTGTGCGCTTGGACGCGGCAACGACAGGCTTTGGCTCATTTGTTGATTTTATAAGAGCGAGGTCGCGCGCGTACAATTTCTTGTAGACCGCGGCGTTGCGCAGCACGCTTTGGATGTAGTCGCGCGTTTGATCGAACGGAACGGTCTCGATGAATTCCGCCTGTTCTTCGTAGTTGGTCCATCGCCGCCATTTGATCACGCGCGAGGGGCCGGCGTTAAAGCCGGCAAGCACGTCTTCCCAGCGGCCGTTGAACGACGCGAGCATCGTTTTGAGGTAGAACGTGCCGAGGCGGAGGTTGACGGCGGGGTCGAAGAGCATCGGCGTCGAAAAATCTCGCATGCCGACGCGGCGGCTTAATTCGCGGCCGGTCGAGGGTAGGATTTGCGTGAGGCCATAGGCGTTGGCGTAGCTAATGACTTTGGGATTGAACTCGGACTCCTGGCGGATGAGGCCAGCGACGACAAACGGATCGACGCTGTTCTCTTTTGCGTATTTGTGCAGGTCTTCCTGAAACGGAAGCGGGAACGCATGACGCCAGAATTTTTCGCCCGCGGGATCCCACGGGAAGTAGAGATAACCGGGCAACAAATTCTTTACGTAGCGCAGGCCTTTGTCGGCTTGGCCGATTGATGTCATGAACTCGGCGAGGTCGGTGGCCAGCCGGATCGGCGATGCGAATTCGCGTGCGCCGTGGCGCAATTCCTGCTCGACGTAGTTGTCGAGACCGGCCAAGCGCAACAGAGCCGCGCGTTCGCGGCGGTTTTGCGCGCTTGGCGGTTCGGTTGCCGACAAGGCGGTGCGCTGCGGCCAGCGTACGTTTGCGATCCACTGCGTGGCGTCGTCGTCGGCTTGCGGCAGGCCGTTTGCGCGGTCGGCCGCAATCAGCGCGTAGTAGGTGTTGGGGAAGCGCGAAGCGGCGGCGTCGAAGTAAGCGCGCGCGAAAGCGGGCTTGTGGCGCTTCTCTTCGATGCGTCCGAGGAAATACAGGGCCGCGTTCGCTTTTTCGGAGTGCGGGAAGCGCTGCAGGTGTTCGCGCAGCAGTTGCTCAGCGCCGGCGCGACGGCGGAGATAGGAACTCCACACCACCTTCCAATGGCAGAAGGACGCCTTCTCGTCGCGATCGTATTTGTCGGCGCAGGCTTTGTAGAGCGGTTCGTAGGCAGTGAATTCGTTCTCTCGCAGATGGCGATCGGCTTCGGCGAGCAACGCGTCGAGATAGGCGCGCGAGCCAACGTGATTCATCGCGAGCCGGCGGAAGGCGGCCGTGCGATCGGCTTCGAGATTCATGCGGCGAGCGGTGTCGTAGAGCAGGCCGGTGCGCTCGGCGTCGGCTTCGGGAGTGGTGAGCGTAAGGGCGGCGAGTCCGGCGCGGACGCCCGCGTATCGGCGTGCGCGGTGGTCGATCGCCCAGGTACGGACCAGCGCGAGTTCACGCTGCGCCGCGGGCCAGTTGGGAGAAGCTTGCGCGAGTTCCGTCCGGATAGAGGCCGCTTGCGCGCCCGACGCTTTTTCAATCCGCGCGAGATAGTTTTCCGGCGTGGCGGACGGGGCTCCGAGCGCTCTCCATTGCACGGCGGCCTGCACGGCTTCGGTCGAGGAGGGATAGCGGAAGTAGACGCGCGCGTAATCGTCGCCCGACTTCGACGCTTCGGCGATGGCCATGTCCCCTTGCGGTTGCGGCAGAGCGGCCTCTTGCGATTTCAGAATGCGTAGCGCCTGATCGGGTTTGCCGATGGCCTGCGCCGACTTTGCCGCGAGCAGCGCCGCGCGGCCGGTTATCGGCGAACCGCCCGGCTGTTTCCAGACGGCATCGAGCGTGGCGAGCGCGTCTTCGTGACGGTTCAAGGCGGCCAGCGCCTGGGCTTTGAAGAACGCGAGGTAGTCGTCGATTTTCGCGAGGGGCTTGGCGGCCTTGTCGAGGAAGGCGAGCGCGGCGGCATGGTTCTGGCCTTCGATATTTGTTACGCCGAGAGCGAGGCGTGCAGCGGCCGACTGCGCCGTGTCGCCGTTGCGGGTGATGCACTTTTCGACCTGTGCCCGTGTTTGCGGTGTGAGCTTGGCGCGGAGCGCGCGAGATTCCGCTTCACAGGAGGGCGCGGCGTTGGCTGCGATTGCGATGAGGCTGAGCGCGAGAACCTTTTTCGCGCCGGCGACGAGGGCTTTGCGCTCGGTCGCGGTCGGCGTGGCGGCTACACTTGGCGCGGGCGCGATGAGAGGCGTCGCGGGCTTCACATTGCGCAGTTCCAGCGATGCCGCGGCGAGCGTCATTAGAAGTTCCATCGCGTGCACATCGGGCAAGCCTTCGGCGAGCAGGACGCCAAGCACGCGCGTTTTGCCGACCAGCGGAAACAGGTGTGCGCGCCGGCCGGGATCGCCAATCGCATTCGCGATGGCTTCGGAAAGCTCGGAGGCCGCGTGCAACGCAACGACGGTTTCCTTCGTTTCAACGGCCTGTCGAAACGCGGGCGCATCGGAGGCGGCAATCGAAGTCGAGGGCTGGCTGGCGCCGCGTGTGGCGTCACAATGCAACTTGCCGCCATCAACGCGGAAGAACAGCACGGCCGACGCTAAACGGCCCGCGGTGTCGGCCAAAATCTGTGTCCACTGCTCGGTCGACTCGGCTTGCCGCAGGGCGCGAGCCGCCTGTTGGAGTTGGCGCAGACGGTCGTCGATCGCGCATGCGGGATTCATACTAATCGTCGCTCCCGAAGAAGTCGCCAACGCCGCCGAGCAAACTGTGTTCATCGCCGCCCGTGCTGCTCGGCGCGAGTTCCCGGCGCAGCTTTGAAAGCGTCATGCTCTGCACGATGGCGCGGCCGGGGCCGGTGAGCGTCGCCAGGAACAATCCTTCGCCGCCGAAGATCGCGGTTTTGATACCGCCGACGAATTGAATGTCGTAAGTCACGCTCTCTTCAAACGCTACGACGCAGCCTGTGTCGACTTGCAGCATTTCGCCGGGGCCGAGTTGGAAGTCGACGAAATCGCCGCCGCCGTGAATGAATACGGTGCCTGGGCCGGTGAGCCGTTCGAGGATGAATCCTTCGCCGCCGAAAAAGCCCACGCCGAGTTTCTTGGTGAAGGCGATGTTCAATTGCACAGTCGTCTGAGCGGCTAGGAAACTATCGCGCTGCACCAGCACCGACTGCCCGTTTTGCAAATCGAAGTTCTGAATGCGCCCCGGATAGCTGCCCGCGAAGCCGACCTCGCCGGCTTGCATCGCGCGGAAGTAGGTCAGGAAAAGGCTCTCGCCCATTACCGTACGCTTCAGCGCGCCCCAGAGTTTCTGTCCGATGGTGCCGCCGGACATGCGCGTTTCCCAGTGGATGCTCGGTGTCTTGTAGAGCATCTTGCCGGCTTCGGCGTACAGTTCCTGGCCCGGTTGCAGCTCCACCCGCACGACCTGCAAGTTGTCGCCTTGGATCTTGTATTCCAGCGGCTGCAACGGCGACGGCGCGGCGCCGCCCACACCCATGCCGGACGGATTTCCGCATTGCGGACAGAAACGCGCTTCGTCGGCGACCATGCCGCCGCATCGCGAACAGTAAGCCATAATTCAGGGGAGCCCTCTCGCTTCGTATTTTACAATGGTGGATGAATTTGCGAGTAGCTGTTTTCGTTTGTTACGCGTTGGCCGTGCAGATTTTGGCCGCGCGGAGCGGCGGCACGTTTTGCGGTACGTATCCGGAGCGATGGCGCGAGGAACTGGATCTGCATGCGAAGGCGGAGCGGCTGCGGGCATTGTCGAAGGTTCGTTCGGCCGAGCCGGTGCGCCACGCCGACAGCGATGTCGGGCATATCGCGGTGATGCGGAACGACGATGCGATTTTTGGCCGGCGCAATCCGTTTAATCTCGTTGGCCTGCAGGTGGCGTTTGCGCGTGGCACGAGCGGTTATACATACCGCACCACGGACGGCGGCTACGATTCGTCGGCGATTAACGGCGCCACAGCGATTACCGGAATCGGAGACGACGATTCGCGCAAGCTTGCGCTGCCGTTTTCGTTTCCTTTTTACGGCGAGTCTTACCGCGAGGTCTGGGTCAACTCCGACGGCAACCTAACCTTTGCCGAAGGCGACAGCGCGTCGACCGAGCGCAGTCTCGGACGCATGGCGGCCGGGGCGCCGCGCATTGCCGCTCTGTTCACGGATCTGGATCCCTCGGCCGGCGCGGGCGCGATTCGTGTTTTGTCGACGCCGCAGCGCATGGTCTTCACATGGGACCGTGTGCCCGAGTACTCCGACTTCGGATTCGGCCGGCCGCAGACGTTTCAAATTCGGCTGTATCCGGATGGCAAGATCGAGATGGCGTGGGAGACGATTGCCGTCGCCGAGGGCGTCACCGGAATTTCGCCGGGGGACAGCCCATCGCGCTTCTCGCTCGCTGCGTTTCGCGATACGCGCACCGGCTCTGGCGACGGTCTGATTGCCGAGCGTTTCGGTGATGGCCACGAACTCGATTTGGTCGCCGCGGCGCGCCGGTTCTATGAAACGCACGACGACTCCTACGATTACCTAGCGTTCTTCAACGCAATGGGCTCGCAGATTGGCGGCGGGACGCTGGCGTTTGAATCCACGGTACGGACAAAGCGGCGAGGGATCGGCGATACAGCGGTGGACGTTGGCAGGCAGTATGGTTCGGCGGCGCGGTTGCAAGCGGTGCTAAACATGGGGCCGTTGTCGAACTATCCCTCCGCCCCGGCGAGCCCATTCGCGCCGCGTGGCAACACGGGTGACACAGGGATGACCGTTGTGGCACATGAGGCGGGACATCTCTTTCTGGCCTTCGTCAGCGTTCGAGACGCGGCGAACCCGGCGCTGCGGCCGATGTTGGGGCGCCAAGGGTTTCATTGGAATTTCCGGTTCAATTCGGAGGCGTCGATTCTCGAGGGCAACCGGATTCAGGATAACGGCGAGAATGCTCAGCCGCGGTTCGCGACCGTCGCGACGGTGGAGGGTTTCTCGCCGCTCGATCAATACCTGATGGGTGTGCGCGCGCCGGAAGAGGTACCGCCGACGTTTCTGGTGGAAGGCGCTTCGATTAGCCCGGGGATTGTCGACCCGCGTGTTGGCGTGGCCTTTGGAGGCGTGCGGCGGAATGTGACCGTTGACGATCTGATTGCCGTGGAAGGCCGCCGCGTTCCCGATCACACCGTCGAGCAGCGGCGGTATCGAATCGCATTCATCCTGATTGTGCCCGAGGACACCGAGCCGAGTGCCGCGGATGTCGCCAAACTGGAGCGGTATCGCGCGGAATTCAGCGAGGCGTATGGCCGTTTTTCGGAGGGCCGGATTCAGATGGAGTCCGAGTTGCTGCGATCGCTGCGGCTGTCGATCGAGCCGGCGGCCGGTGCGCTCGTCGGATTCGCTCAGAATCTGACCGCGTCTCTGACGGCGCCGGCCGAGGTTGACCTGCCGGTTCGCCTAACCGGTCCGAGCGGCGTGGTGGATCGCGTGATTCCACGAGGCGCTCGCAGCGTTTCGCTCTTGTATCGTCCGTCGCGCGAAGGCGTGGAACTGCTGAAGCTGGAAGCGGTGGGTAATTCAAGATACATGGCCGCCGAAGCGCGGCTGGCCGTGGCTGCGAACGTGGGCGGCTTGCAGTTGCGTGTGGTAAGCGGCGATGGCCAGGTGGCGACTCCAGGACTTGCGCTGCCGTTGCCGGTCGCCGTGCGGGTCACCGATTCGAACGAACTGCCCTATGCCGGGCTGCGTGTGACCGCGACCGGCGGGACGGTTGCGAACGCGACGGTTGTGACCGCCGCCGACGGGACGGCGTCGTTTGTGTGGACACCTTCGTCGTCGGCTGTGAACACGCTACGGTTTACGGTTGAAGGGGCGGTGTCTCCGGTGGCGGAAGCGGTAGCGTTGTCGAGGCCGGCAATTGCGGCCAATGGTGTCGTCAATGCGGCGTCGTTTCGGCCTGGCATCGCGCCGGGTGCGATAGCGACAGTGTTTGGATCGAACCTGCGAGGGGGTGTGGTGACAGTGGACGGCAGAAACGCGACGGTCTTTTTCTCAAACAACACGCAGATCAACTTTCTGGCGCCCGCGTTTGCGGCGCTCGCCGCTACCGCTGTTGTCCGGATACAGAACGTCGCCGGGGCCTCCGAACCGACGAGCGTTCCGGTGGCGCTCTCTCAGCCCGGAGTCTTCCATGACACGGCGACGGGCTTGGCCGCTGCGATCGACCGAGGAAGCCGGATCTTTGAGATCTACGGAACCGGGTTCGGAATTGCGCCGGTAACGGCGACGGTCGGCGGCCGCCCCGCCGAAGTGTTGTTCAGCGGCGCCGCGCCGGGATTTCCCGGTCTTCACCAGATCAACGTTCGTGTGGATGCGGGTGTGCCGGCCGGTTTGCAGCCGGCGGTACTGACGACCGCCGGCCAGACCTCGAATGAGGTTAGAATTCGAATCACTTCACCGCAATGACGGTGCGGATGACGCCGCCACTTTCAGGCTGATTGGACGGAACCGACCGCATGCTGACGACCACGTCGGTGGTTGACCCAGGCGGCACGGCCATCGGAACGCGGACGTTGAGCTGCCAAACTCCGACCAATCCGGGGGCCAAGCCGGAATAGAGAATGGCGTCGTCGGGTACGCGGCTGCTACCGACGACCACAACGGGGAGTTGCGGTGTTGCGAGTGCGCCGGGATAAACCGGCATGTTGTAGGGGATGAAAGAGCCCTACGGGAAAGGAGCAGCGACTCTATTCCGACCTCGAGTCTTGCATGGTGCGCCGCGAGGCGCACGGCGAAGC
>Ga0194131_10003271_pt1 | contig 25769 bp, 20 predicted proteins | sample TA2KigO120mmetaG_FD_148631 | JGI IMG/M metagenome (GOLD analysis project Ga0194131, IMG submission 148631) | Freshwater microbial communities from Lake Tanganyika, Tanzania - TA2015053 Kigoma Offshore 120m | ecosystem: Environmental > Aquatic > Freshwater > Lake | place: Tanzania: Lake... | reverse complement strand
TGCTCCGCGCCGACCCGTGCGCCTATTGCCAGAATGTCGGTGGGACCATTGACCATATCCAACCGCTCTACCGCGGCGGACGCGACTGAAAAGAATCCGACGCGCGTTTCAACGGCTCGAAGCTATCGAACGTGCGGCGGTCATGAGCGGTTCGCGTAGAACACGCGACGAGCGTACGCAGCGTGCAGAATCATGCACGCGAGACAAAACTGCCCCAAAAGAGGCCACTCAGCGCCTTCCGAATCGTGCGGCGGTGCCGTCGAAACCGCTTCGCCAGCTCGTTGATGCTGCATCCCTCGAAGTACTGAAACGCCTGAATCGCGCGCGCCTCGAGCGGCGTCAACCGCGACGCCATCCCCGGCCGCCGATACCACCGCTCCCGCCGCTTGCTGATCTTCACGCGGTACATGCGCGGCCGGAACGCGCCCGCGGCAGCTTGCTGCAGGCCGGCAACGAGCTCCGCGTGCAGGTCAGGCGGCATCATCGCCAGCACTGAACGGTCCTGCCGCATCGAGCGCTGGAGGTTCCAGACCGGCGCCAGGCTGCCCAACGACGATAATGAAGTTCGTATTCCCTACGCCGCCGCTCGCGTCCTCGCGCACCACGTCGAGTTTCCCGAGCGCCTTCAGGGCTACACCGGCATCCTTCGTGTTCACGACCGTCTCGGCCATCTTCGCCGCCCCACTCTCCAGAATGACCCGCGCCTCCGGCCGCGTGTCGATGAACTGCAACACTCGGCAGACGGTCGATTTGTGGCACCCGACCGCGCGCGCGATCTCGTCCTGCGTCAGGGTGCCCTTCTGCGCGAGCCGGATGATGAGCACGCGATCGCTTGGGGTTAGGCGCGCGTACTTGCTCTCGCCTTCCGTGGCGTCGATCGTTTCCAGCATCGCGGCGGCCTGTTCCTGCAAGGTGCTCACTGCGCCGCTCCGAGCTGTTCGATGAGCGCGTCGCGTACGCCGCGTCGCTGTTCGAGGATGACGCGCCGACGCGTCGCCGTGTTGGCCTGTCTGTTCGACGCATCCTTCACACGCTCGAGCGCGTTGCGCTTCAACGCATCCGGAAGTCGCCGGTAATTCGGGTTGTCGATCAGGCGAGCCATCATCGCGTGGACGCGCTGCCCCTTCGCTTCACGAAGCGCCAACCCTTGCTGCGGGGTCAGCGTGGCGCCAGGTGGCAACGTGATCCGGTCGGACGGGAGCGCCAGCGCGACGCCGAGTCGAGACAGCTCAGCGGCCACGGGATCGGAGATGGATGGCGAAACGTTGAGCGGATCGAAAGCGGCCCCCCCACCACCGGGCCGCTGCGCCGGTTCACCGAACCGCGTGAGCCGTGGCTGCACGGACCGAGAGAGAACCGGGACGTTAGAACGGAAGACGTCGCCGGCCGTCTTCGGCTGCCGGATCGTCGCGTCCGTCGCCTGCGTGACGGTGCGCTGCAAGCCTGCAAACGGCGTCAGGCTATGTGCGGTCCTGCCGGCCCACTGCGAAGCGAATCGCTCCGGATCCTCAACGGCGCTCATGAAGTCGTACAACCCCGAGAGGTACGACTGCTCGAGCACGGAGCGCAGCGAGCGAGCAACGACCTGTGTTGCGATGTTCAGCGCGTCCTGTTCATTCGCCCCACCTTGGCGCCACGCCTCATACGCATTCGCGACAACAGCGGCCGGAACGCTCACCGGCTGAAACAGCGAGTACTCGACCCACTCATCGCCGACCCGCACGCTATTCGGCCGCCAGCCGCCCTCCATCAAGGCGGCCCGTTGCGCCGGATCGCGCGGTCCCGAACCCGAAAGACGATTCGTCGCCGCAAGCCACGCCAACGGCGCGAGCAAGAGTGTGCCGAGCGCCGCGAGACCCTGTGCCTGCGCGCCGGCACGTCCGCCTTGCTGGCCCGCCTGCGTGACGAACCCGACCGGCGAGGCTTGCACGCCCATCTTGAGGATGTTCGACGGCGTCTTTAGAAAGGGCAGGACGAAGTAGCCGCCAGGGAACGACTTGACGACGGCCTGCAGTGCGCCCGTCACCGGGCCCGGCTTCTGCTGAAAGACCGACTCCACGGCGTATTTCTGGGCAGCTGCCGTCAGCGCATCATCGGCTCTGAGTTGCGCTGCGCGCTCGAGGAGGCGGTCGCCACGAAGGCCCTGCTTGCGCGCCTGCGCATACGCCGAGGCGTAGAGCTCCATGTTGCGCGATGCCGATCGAAAGAGCGTATCCGCCGCGTCGAGCATTCGGCCCGGCCAGTTGAATGGATTGGCCCCGCCACCCCCGAATTCCACGCGCGGGACGTCCAACTGGCCCGCCTCCACAGCAGCCGTCACGGACCGACGCAGGGCGTCAGGAGACACGCCGTGCTTCAACGTGAACGCAAAATCTTTCAGGCCCTTCTGAAACCCCGCCACGGCGCCGACGGCCGCCGGCTGCAGCTCGCCCGCGAACACCTCACGCGATCGTCCCGTCGCGGCAGCCTGCACCGCATCGAGGCCCGCCGTCACAGGCGTCGAGACAAATCGCGTCAGGATGCTCATCGCATTCCCGATCGCATTGCGCTCGTGCGTCTTCACGCCGGACAAGATCGATGAATAGAAGTAGGACCGTATCTTGTCGGTAAGCGCCGGCCGGTTCTGCGACTGTAGGAACCGATACTGCTGCACCGGATCATCAATGCGCGCGACGCGAGCCGCGAACTCTGCGGCTTCCTCAGAGAGTCCACGCGCGGCTTGCCGGTACAGGTTGACGTCCCCGGTCTCGAGCAGGGCCGAGAAGGTGCGGAACATCGCGAGCGCCCGGCCTGCTTCCGACCGCGCCCCCATCAGGCTCTTGAGGACGACGTCGGCATCAGCTTGAGCAGCCGCGAGCGCAATCACGTCCCGATCGGTGCCCTGCCCCGCCGCGACCTTCGCGGAGAGCTCGCGCACGGTCTGCATGGTGCGCGACACGGCCCGCGTGTAGGCAACGACGCCCTCGGCACTCATGGAGGTGCCACGCGGGAGTGCCCGCGATACGTCCACCCTCACGTGGTCTGCGAGTCGGCCCGTCGATTCCGCATCGAGCACGCCGCGCCGCTGCGCGTCATAGCCAGCGTGCGTCTCGAGGCGTTCCGCGATGCCCTCACGCAGCAAGGGATTCCCGCCAGAGACGCGCTCGACAAAGCCCTCCGTGCCCGCCAGCGGATTCCGTCGCGGCGTGCCCTGGACGACTTGCGAAGCGCGGGGATTCAGGTTCGACGCGATCGCCTGCGGCGTGATCCCGGTTCCGATCGGGCGCAGACCTTCCACGACTCGCCGTCCCGTGACGGCCTGTGGCTGACGCCGACGCAGCCCGCCAACAACTGATGGCACGACCGCACCGGCAGTCGCGCCGAGCAGCGCGTTTTCGATGCGCTCTTGTGGCGTATCGCCTGAGGCTGCGCCGATGGCGCCACCAACCAGCGCGCCCCCGCCGCGCGTCAGAAGCGCGTTCGCAACGAAGCCTTCCTCGCCGGGTTCACGGAAGGCCCGCGACTCAGCGGGGCCGACCTCACCGAGCGCCGCGGCAAACCGCTCGAAGTCGTCAACGGCCTCACCGCCGCTACCAGCAGCCGGCCAGTTCATCGGCAACTGCGGACCCCGATAACCGGCGCGGCCCTCGACGTAGCCCTGCACCGCATCCAGCGCCGCGACATGCAGCTTGTTGGTGACAGGCTTCCCCTCGAGCAAGTCGTTAATGGCGCGCGCAATCGAGTCGTTGCCGGCCCGAGTCCCAGAGATAGACCGGATGTCATCGGCCACCCGAGAGCCAGGACCACCGTAGGCGTAGATGCTGGAGCCTTCGTCGCGCGGATCGCGAATCAGACGGCCGCGCTGAGACGGGAACTCTTGAAGGTCGTCCCGCATCAGCGCCAGCATCTGACGCTCGCGATCGCCAACTAACGGCGCGTCCACCGCAGAGGGATCGCCTGAGAACTGGCGCACGCGGACCGCGCGATTGACGTCCGCAGTCGGATCGATCTCACGCTCAAGTGCAGCCGCTGGTACCAGGCGTCCGACAGACTCACCAGCACCGGACGTCTTCAAAGGACGCGCGGCATCCGCGAACTCGTCACCAGCGCCGGCATTGGCGACGCGACCACGTTCATCAGCGATAAACCGCGGCCCGGCCGGAAGCTCGCCACGGACGGGGCGCGGCACCGTCACAGCGTCCGGGTCACTGAAATACACGCGCTGGCCCTGCTCGTCAAAGTAGTAGGCGGCCGGCACGCCACCACGACCGGAGGGATCGGGCGGCGCTGTCGGGACAGAACCGGGCGGCGGTTCAGTCACGATAGGCGTTCGGCCTGGAGGCAGCACGCCACGAATCGGCCGAGACACCGACGTGGCGGCGGGATCGCCGGAATAGATCGGACGACCACTCGCGTCGAAATCCACGACAGCCGCGGAGACACCGCGGCCCCCGGATAGGTCCGGCTGTGTCGGCGTCGGAATGTCGGTGCCCATCGGCACCACGCGACCGTCTGCCGTGACCGTGTAGCGCGCACCGGGCGGCAGGAGCCCCGCCGGTTGCCGCGCCGGAGGTTCAGGCACATCAAGGCGACCGATGCGCCGGAGCCCGCGCCCCTCGACGTTCCCGACCGCACCACCGAGGACGCCTCCGAGTGCGGCACCCGCCGCCACGTTGCCGATGGATGGGAGTTCTCCTGTCTCGGCCATCTCCGTCGCGCCGGCGGACACACCGCCCATGCCAGCGCCCTGCACGGCCCGCCGCGCCGCGATCTGCCCGATGGTCGCACCTGCCACCTTGCCCATCGGAATCGCGCCGAGCACGGTTTGTGTGGCAATCTGCGTCGGGTTGAGGTCCTCGCGCTGACCCGTCAGCTGCTCGTACGTCTCGGCCGCGTACTCACCGAGCGCACCACCCGCCGCACCGCCCGCAATCGTGCCAGCCGGACCGGCGAGACTTCCGACGAATCCGCCCGCGACCGTGGGCACGATCCGCATGGCAGTCGGGATCGCGCGCTGCACAAGCGACACATCCTCGCGACCACCGCCCCTCGAGCGTTCTATTTCTTCGATGACGAGGTCGTTGAACTGCTCGCGAGACAGGCCGGCGGGAGCCGTCGCAGCCACGCGCGGAGCCATCGCATCGAACGCCGCCTGAAACTCATCACGAGAGAGTGGCCCCTGCGGCACGAATCACCGCCCGCCTGTCCGCGCAAGATACTGCTCGTACGCGTCACCACCGCCCGCAGTTGCCGCAGCGCGAGGCGTGCGCCCGCCGCCGACAGGAATCACCATCGAGTCCACCATCATTCCGCGAGACTGACCACCCGTGCGCGTCGGTGCCGCCACAATCCGCGACAGGCCATCAATGACACGGCGTGTCTGCCGCGGTGTCGGGCGGCCCGCCGGCGTCTCGATCTCCGACAGGTAGTCATCGATGAACTGCTGCCGAATCGCATCCGCATCGACACCGATCGGCAGGAGGCCCATCGCGTCCTTCTGCGAATCGATGAAGTCTGCCGCCGCCGCATCGGCCTGCCGCATGGCCTGCTGCCGATCACGCGGCGTGATGACTGGATCGTGAGCCGCCCGACGACGTGCGGCATCTGCCGCCGCTTGCGTGATTCGTGATTGGACGCCAGACGCTTGAATCTCTGCGAGTCGCCGTTGATGGTCCGCCTGTCCGACCGCTGCCGGATCCTCGAGGTCGCGCGGGGTGATGGTCTGACCGGCCTCCGACATCGCACTCAGAATGTCCTGGCGTGGCGCACCGCGCTTGACCAGGTCCACGACACGACGTCGTCCTTCGCGCTCGCCCGCCTCACGCTGCTGCGCCGCGGTAGGCCGGAGCGTCGCGTACGAACGCCCGCCAGCATCGGCCTGGCTGATACCAGTCGCGTCAATCGTCCGCGACGGCAACGTGGCGTGTTCCTCTACGAGCGCGGCGTAGGGCGTCTCCTTGAAGGTCGCGGCCTGATCGGGCGACAGTTCCACACCAGGACCGACGAGGCCCGCCACGATGCGGGCACTCTCGGTGCGGCGGTCCTGTGCGCGTTCGGTCGCCGCCTGCGTCGCTTGGCTTTTCCGAAACGCCAGCTCGTCCGCGTCCTGATCGATCCGCTGCTGCTGCAAGGCGAGCGCGTCTCGCTGCTGCTGCTCGATCAGCTTGCGGGCTAAGACTTGCTGTAACGCGTCCGACGCACCGGCGGCGGCCCCAGCAAAGCCGAAATTACCCATCGTTCTTACTCCCTTGCCTCACGCGCCGATACGTGCGCTCGCTGGCGCTGAAACGCATCGACATCGGTCCCGAGAAACACGCGACGCCCGCTCGCAGTTCGCACCGCCTGAATACACCCCTCGCGTTCGAGCTGATGCACTCGCGATGGCGACAAATCGAGACGCGCAGCGACGTCGGCGGTGTCGAGCAGCTCCACGTCCCGCAGATCGTTCGCCGTAAGTGTGGCTTCCATGATGGTATAGCGGTAGTATAGCACCGTTACGGTGATCGACGTAATGCATTACGTCATTCAACGTAACAGCACTAGACCCAACATGAGCCAACAGGACAGCACTCCAGACGACCTACTCGCAGAGGAAGCGCGGCTACTCCCGATCGAGCGCCAGATCGGGCGCCTCTGGCTGTCCCTCATTGACGGCGTAGTGCCGCCCGCACACCTCGAGGAAGCGTGGGCGACCGCGCGAGCGATTCAGACCGTCTATGCGCGATGGTTGGAGCAGACGCACGCGGAGGGTCACGCGCAAGGCGTCCAGGCGGCGACCGACGCCGAGCGCCGCGCCGCCTACGAGCAGGGCTGGACCGCCGCAGTCAACGACATCATGGGGCGCACGGGCGTCGCCGCGCGGCGTGTGGACGATGACGACCTGACCATCAGCCCGTCGTAGCGTGTTACACTCGCCGCCGCCTCTAGAATTCCGGCAAGCCCATGCGAGCCGCAGCATTTGTAGTACTCCTCATCACCGGCATGGGGTCGCCCGTCGTCTACGGTCAACCCCAGACTCCGCCTAACACTTCAGCATCCGCGCTTTTTGAGCTGTTGATGTTTGTCGGCAGCAGTACAAACCACGACGAAGCAGGCTGGACCTCCTTCGTACAAAAGGAAGGCTTGGTACAAAGCGGCGGCGGCCGATGGCGTGCAGATCGCTCAGATGGCGCGGTCGAAACGTTTGCATCGTTTGGGCCCACAGCCGCGATTGTCGTGACTTTCTTTCCCCGACAACCGACACAAGCAACACAGTCGCTCCTAACGTGGCTGCTCCAGCACGGGTCATCCGTATCGTTTGGAGCAGATCGTCTCACTGTGAATCTTCCTGTAGACACGTCCGGCGTTAACGAAGTGAGGCACGGCCTCACGTTCACACTGGACGGTTACATGGTGCAATCGCAGGCGCGAATCCGTTCTAGGTAGAACCCGCCAGACAGTCACGGCGCGGCGTCAATTGACCGCGCCACGACCACCGTCGCAGAAGAGACTCTGGGGCCATCACCGCAACCTGTTGCTCTGCGGCGCGGCCCCCGACGATCCACGCGCCAGGAATTCGAAAAATCCGCCCCGGCATGAGGCCAAGCCCTACGCAGCGACCGGGGGGCTGGACCCTTAGTCGCATAGCGCGCCGAGCATGGGTGTGGGGGTATCATCCCCGTCGCCGTGTCGTCCTCTCCCCCATCGCCTCGACCCGAACCGGCGCGCCCGCGCCAGCTCCGCGCGCTCTGGCGCATGCAGGGACCGTCGCGCGTCGTCGCCGCCGGCATCTATGAACATCCGCACGGCCGCGAGCTGCGCGTGTACTTCGAGCCCGAGGAACGCGACGACGTGCTGCACTCGGAGCTAGCGCGCTTCGACTTCGCGCCGCTCGAGCAGAAGGCCGAGCAGCTACGCGCCACGCTCGGTATTCCAGGTTGGTGGCGTTACCCTGGCCAGCTCGGTGTTGTTCTATGTGGTCACCAACTTCGCGGTGTGGGCTTCCACGACGCTCTATCCGCTGACGTGGGCCGGCCTCGTGACTTGCTATATCGCGGCGCTGCCATTCTTCCGAAACAGCCTGCTGGGCGACATGGGCTTCGCGGTCCTGTTGTTCGGCGGCTTCGCGGTACTCGAGCGCTCGTTCGCGTCGATCCGCGAGCGTCGCGAGCTCGCGGTCGCTGCCCCGTGAATCATGCGAGTCGTCTCCTTGCTGGCCAGCGGGACGGAAATCGTCTGTGGCCTCGGCGCCGGCGGCGCCCTCGTGGGTCGCTCGCACGAGTGCGACAACCCCGAATGGGTTCGGGCGCTCCCTGCCTGCACGCGTCCAGCGTTCGACGTCAGCGGAGCCAGTCGGGAGATCGATGCGGAGGTGAAACGGCGGCTCCGGGCTGGCGAGCCTCTGTATCACGTGGATGCGGACTTGATTAACACACTGGAGCCTGATCTCTTGATCGCGCAGGTCCACTGTCACGTCTGTGCAGTCACTCCGGATGATGTGGAGCGATCCGGGTGCTCGGTATTGGCGAACCGCATGGTGTCACTATCCGCCGGCAGTCTTACGGAAATCTACGGCGGTATCCGAACCGTGGCGGCCGCCCTCGGACGAGACCAGGCCGGGGACGCATTGGTCACCGACATGCAGGCGCGGATCGGTGCGGTGACCGAGAGGCTACGGGGCCGGCCGCGGCCGACCGTCGTCACGTTGGAGTGGACCGATCCGGTCTTCACATCCGGGAACTGGGGGCCGGAATTGATCGAGGCCGCCGGCGGCGCGCCGCTCCTGGGCGAACCGGGCCTCCACTCGATGACCGTTGGCTGGGAGCAGATCGTCGAGGCGAATCCCGATTACCTCGTCGTGGCCCCATGCGGGTTCAGCCTCGACAGGACCATTCAGGAGATTCCGGTCCTGGAGCGTCTCCCCGGCTGGTTCCAGCTCACCGCGGTGAAAGACGGCCGCGTGGCGCTCGCCGACGGTAACAAATACTTCAATCGCTCCGGCACGACGGTTGTCGAGACGGTGCAGATCCTCGCCGAAATCCTGCATTGCGAACAGTGTGATCCCGGCTGGCGCGGCAGGGCATGGTGTGACTACCACGACATATCAAGACACACCGGCGCCATCCCGGTTCGCGCGTGAACCCGCCTCCTCAGTGCTTGGGCCCCTGTAGCTGCGGGTTAGCGCTGGCGGTCGCTCGCCAGCCCAGGATTGCTCTCGCCAGCACAGCAACGGACGTGCCGCGATGGACGGGGCGCTCCAAGCATGCGGCACGTCTCCGCCCCGCGATTGCCGGTGTCAGGCCCGCGCAGCCCGGACAGTGAGGCGCTCGCCGGCTGGTGACACGCGAGGAAGCCACAGGAGCGTGAGGCCCCAGGCTGCGACGGCCAGAACGGCCAGGCTGACCAGGCTCCGCGCGTGCGCCCCCCATGCCGGAGGCGGCTCGACGAACGAGGGCGCCGCAGGGATCCGCGCCCAGTCGTCGGGAGTCAACAGCACTGCGCGAAACACCAGCGGGTTCCAGAAATCGATCCAGTGCTCGTTGGCGCGCTGCGCCTGCGCCTGGAAGGCCGCATAGCGTTCGGGGTCGGTCCCTGCGATACGAAGGGCGAGGCGATGAAGGACCGCGGCCGGATTGATGAATGCACGCCGCCTGGGTCAAGTCCGTCGTCCTGTAGGTGACGCTCTGGAGCTATCCGTACTGCAAGGACGAGGACCTTCTGAGAGCGAGTGGCAGCGCCGGTATCGAAGCGTTTTGAAGGGAGAAGTCCCGCCTAGCCGACCAAGGGGTACCGCCTAAGGCGGACGAACGCGAACACGGCCAGCAGCACTGTTGGCACCGCCACGCCGGCGAGGCTGCCAGCGACGCGGCGCGACACGGCGCCGGTTTCTTCATCCTCGAACGCGAACCGCGGCAAGCCGGAATAGTCCTCCAGTCTGGCCTTTTCGAAGATGAGCCGGACAAAATGTGCGCGCCAGCGTTCGTGGTACTGCTCGACCTGCTGCACGAACGCGCGGTGCCGCGCCGCACCGGTGCCCGCAATATCGTTCAACGCGTCCTGCATCAAGATGGCCGGCGACAGGAATCGCGCGCGGGCGACGATCTGCTGCTGGGCGGTGAGCTGCTGCGAATAGCGATCGAGCACCGGCCGCACCCGCCGCTCGACCTCGGCGGCGACAGCCACGCGCACCAGGTTGAAGTCGTTCATCGCCTGCTGGGCGTCGCCGGTCACCAGCTCGGGATGATCTTCGTAGTACTGTGCCAGCAGCTTGCTGCCTTCCGCGTTCGCTTCGTCCGACGCCACGCGCGTGGCCTGGATCATCTCCACTCTCGATGGCACTGGATAGATGGCCGTCGCGGCCATGCTGAGGAGCGACGGCACGAGCACGACCAGGGCGAGCCACACGCCGGCGAGCACCATGGCGTTCGTCGCGGACGGCTTGCCCAGCGCACTCACCGCGACGGCTGCGGCAAACCAGAACAGTCCGTACCCCGCGACCGCCGCCGCCCAGAACGCCAGACGCGGCAGGACGCCCGGCGCTCCGAGGTCGACACCGATGATGAGCGACGCCAGGAGCGCAAGGCCGACCACGGCCGCCAGAAACACGGTGAAACGCAGCAGCACCTTGGCGGCCACGAGCGTGCGAAGAGAGATGGGCTGTGAGAGCGCGAGCACCAACGTCCCCTGCTCCTTTTCCGACGACAGCAGGTTGTAGGTGAGGGCAAGTATGAGCAGCGGATAGAGATAGATGAGCACGAAGGCCAGATCGAAGCGGCCGGTGAGCAGCCGATGCGGGTTCTCGATCTCGGTGGCGGCCAGGACCGTCTCTCTGGCATCGGTCGTGATCTTGAAGTAGGAAGGCAGGAGATCGCTCTGGCCGACCGCAAGTGGCGCGAGCGGCGTGGGCGGCAGGACGACATACCGGGCGCCCAGCGAGCGGCCGACCGCGTCCGGGTTGCGTGGATCCGCGAATGCCGAGATCGTGGCGTTCTCACGATTGATACGGACGATCGCCGTCTCGTGCCGCTCGAGCCGCTCCCGCTCCTCGGCCCGTGCCTCGCTGATCGCGTCCTGCTGAAACGCGACCCAGCGGGCGCCGTTGATGGTGCCGTAGCCGATCGCCGCGGCGAACACGCCGATGACCACCCAGATCGAGGCGTCGGCCGAGAGCGATCGCCAGTCGTGCCTGAGGAGCGTCGCCAGCACTTCAGACGACCCCGAGCCGACGCGTCGCGCGCGCCGCCAACCAGCAGGCGGCAACACACCAGGCCAGCAGCAATCCGACGCTCGGCGCCGCCTGCCGCATCGCCCACGAGACGCCCGGGAGCTCGTACCGGAATTCCGGCACCTCGGCCCACAGCGCTGCGCCAGCGGTATAGGCGGCACCGGGTTTCGAGTTCCGCGCGATGTCGTCGTTCATGACGCGCTGAATGCCGCGCCGATACTCCTCGGCTGCGGTGACGAACTCCCGATGGTGGGCGAAATCCGTTCCGGCCAGCGCCATCGACAGCGACCGGACGGGCAGCATCGGTGCGGCCAGCCCAGCCCACTGGAACGCACGGTTCTGCGACTCGTAGCGCTCGAACAGGCCGCCGTAGTGGCGATCGAACACCTCGTTGGCCCGCTCCTCGCCTTCCTGCAGCGAGATGCCAGAAAAATTGATCGGCACCGCGTCCATCGAGGAAACGTTGTACCGGCGCATGAGCTCCTCCCGTCGCCGGTCGAGACGGACACGCATCTCCTCCTGGTTCGACAACTCGCGTTCCATCGCGGTTTGGAACTCGATGGCCGACGGCGTCGGATGGAGCCATGCGGCCAGGTCGGCCGCCGCACGGGTGACGATCAGGCTGTTGGCGAACCAGAACGCCAGCAGGATCACGAGCGCCGTCCGAGGCGAGCGCGCCCAGGCAGAGACCGCAAGCGAGATCGCCACGATCGTCGCGAAGTAGATCAGATACATGACGGCCAGCCACGCCGCCCGCGGCACATCGGCCCGCAAACCCCCGAACTCGGTCGTAGCGGCCAGAGCCGCGACTCCGATGATCGTGGCGGGGACGATGACCAGTCCGAGGGCCGCCGCGACTCCAAGCGCCTTGCCGGCGACGAGATCCCGCGTCGCCACGCCGAGACTGAGCAGCTGTCGCAGCGTGCCCTGTTCGCGCTCCCCCGCGAACGCCGTGAACGACGCGAGCACGATGAACAGCGGCAGGACCACCAGGAACGCTTCGGCCGCGGTCAGCTCGCCGAAGCGCTGGATGGCAGTCCGATCCTGCGCGGGACGATAGCGGAACTCGTTCTGCCTGTGCGCCTCGAGCCAGGCGGCGACGCCGACATACGGATCAATCCCGCTGTCGACCAGCGACAGCCGGCTCTTCGGCTTGAAGGCGTACATCCCGTAATGGGCGGCCGAGTGCGGATTCTTGGCAGGCTGGTTCAGCCACTGCGTCCGTGTGGCCTCTTGCGCCTCGAGATGCTGTCGCTGGACGTCGCTGTAGTGCCTCCAGCCGGCGGCGAACGATGCGGCCGACAGCGCCAGCACGAGGATCGCGAGCGCCCGGAACCGGCCGTCCCGCAGCGTCTCGACGACTTCCTTGCGGGCGATCGTGAACATCATACGCAGCCTCTCAGTCGTGCATGTGCTCCAGGTAGATTCTCTCGAGGTCGGCGTGCCCGACTTCCGTCGTCTCGAGCGTTCGCACCAACTTGCCCTGTCTCATGATGCCGACCCGTGTGCCCGACTCTTTGGCGCGAAACAGGTCGTGCGTCGCCATCAGCACGGCGACACCGTCCTGGCTCAGGCGGGCCAGGAGCGCCGAGAACTCGTTGGCGGCTTTCGGGTCCAGTCCGGACGTGGGCTCGTCGAGCAGGAGCGCCCTGGCATTCTTGGCGAGGGCAATCGCGATGCCGACCTTCTGGCGCATACCCTTGGAATAGGTGCCGACCCGCTGGTCGGCCGCCTCCGGCTGCAGGCCGACCTGTTTGAGGAAGTCGAGCAGCTGCACGCGCGTACAGTCGGAGCGCCCGGCCAGCGCGCTGAAGTATTCGAGGTTTTCCAGACCCGTGAGGTTCTTGTAGAGCATTACCGTCTCGGGGATGTATGCCAGGTACTTCTTCGTTTCGAGCGACTGCTCGGTGACGTCGAGACCGTTGATCCGCGCGGTACCGGAGGACGGCTGAACGAAATTGAGGAACAGGTTTATGGTGGTCGTCTTCCCTGCGCCGTTCGCACCGAGTAGGCAAAACACGTCGCCCGGATTCACCCGGAGCGTCAAGTCCTCGAGGGCGGTGACGCCGTTGTAGTGCTTCGTGAGGTGAACGGCTTCGAGCATGACGCCACACCCTACTTGCGGCGAGCCCCGGTGCCTCGCCGAAACCGATGAACAGTCGGAATTGTTCGACGAGTGGGCGCTCAGGCGCCGCGGGCCGTTCCTCCAGCGCCATTCTGTCGATCGATGTACCACGTGCCCAACGATGCTTGTCGCGACCCGTCAGCGCGCGACCGGTCTACCTCCCGCCATTGATCGGCCCCAGCGGACCGCTCATCTGCAGCAATTAGCCATTCATCAAGTACCAGTCGTTGCCGCGCCGGGCGCTTACCTATGCTTGGCCCACGCTGGCTCTCTGTCAGCTGAAGGCTTCACAGGAGTGTCATCTCTATGCATCCATCAACCACAGGGGCGCGCGCGCGTGTGCCTGTCGCCATCGCCGTCCTCGCGCTGCTGGCGGCAGCGCTGCCTGCGGCCGCCCAGCAGAGCGCCACGATCCGCGGACGCGTCACGTTTCAGAGCACCGGCGACCCGGTGCCCGGCGCGGTCGTCGTCGTGGTCGGCAGCGGCCGCACGGCGAGGACGAACGAGCAGGGACAGTACGAGATCGGCAACGTGCCAGCCGGCACGTATGAAGTGCTCGCGCAGCGCGAGCACTTGACAACGACCCGTCAGCGCGTCACGGTCACCGCCGAGCAGGCGTCGGAAGTGAATTTCAGCCTCGCGGTCGCCCCGCTCCGCGAACAGCTGACGGTCACGGCCACGCCGGCCGGTGAAGCGACGACGTTCGAGGCGTTCAACTCGATCGAAAGCTTCGACACGTTCGAGATTGCCCGCAGCGCCGCGTCAACGCTCGCCGAGCTCGTCGATCGGGCACCTGGGGTTGAAGTGCGGAGCTTCGGACCTGGCAGCCAGCGTCCCATCATCCGCGGGTTCGACGGCGATCGCGTGCTGATTCTCCAGGACGGCGTCCGGACCGGCGATCTCTCGAGTCAGTCGGGCGATCACGGAACCACGATCGACCCGGGCAGCCTGGAGCGCGTGGAGATCATCCGCGGGCCGGCGACGCTGCTCTATGGCAGCAACGCCATCGGCGGCGCAGTGCACGCAGTGACGCCGCAGGAGGGGTTTCGAAACGCGCCGTTCAGCGGTCTCCGCGGTCAGATTCTGAGCGAAGGCGGCACCGGCAACGGCCAGGCCGCAGCTAATGCGAACGTCCAGTACGGGAACGGTAGCTGGATGTTCTGGGCCGGCGGCGGCTCGCGCCGAACCGGCGACTATCAGACGCCGGAAGGCCCAGTCGAGAACTCGCACTCGCGTCTGTCGAACGGGCGCGTCGGTGCCACGTACTCGGGCAATCGCGCGTACTTCGGCGTCGGCTACGCGCTCGAGAACGGCCGCTACGGAATTCCATTCGCGGGCGACTTCCACGCCCACGGTGAAGAGGATCATCACGAGGCTGAGGATGATCATGGTCACGATCATGGAGCCGGCGAGGACCACGAAGACGAGCTGCTCGTCGATCTGCAGCCGCGCCGGCACAACGTGCGGCTCGATTTCGGCGTGCGCAACCTGCAGAATCGCTTCGCCGAGGCGCTGCGGGTCGTCGTAAGCCACCTCGACTGGCGCCACGACGAGCTCGAGCGGGAAGGCCCGAGCGAGACGCTCGCCACGCGTTTCGAGAACTCGACGCTGTCGGTCCGTGCGGAACTCGAACAGCGAAGAGCAGGGCGCTTCTCCGGGCGCGTCGGTGTGTCGAGCGAGTTCCGGAGCTACAGCGTTCTTGGCGAGGAGGCCCTGGCGCGCGACACGGACCAGCGCGCGGTCGGAGTCTTTGCGTACGAGCAGATCGAGTTCGGGCCCGCGCGCCTGATGGGGGGCGCTCGGTTCGACGACGTTCGCTACACCACGGATGCACGCAGCGGCCCGGACATCCCGGTCACCGGCGGGCACCGGCACGGCGTCGACGAGTACGGGTACGGCATCCTCGCGCCGGCCACCCGCGACCGCAGCTTGAGCGGCGGCTCAGGGTCTGTCGGCGTGCACCTCGGACTGCGGCCCGGGACGGCATTCGTGGGCACGCTCACGCGCGCCTTCCGCGCGCCGGCGCTCGAGGAGCTCTACAACTTCGGCTTGCACGTGGGCAACCTGACGTTCGAAATGGGCAACACCCACCTCGAGCGGGAGCGATCGATCGGGCTCGATGTCAGCCTGCGGCACCGCGCGACACGTGCCCGCGCCGAGTTCAACGTGTTCCGCTACAACGTCGACAACTTCGTCTACCTGTGGCCCAGCCGCAGCGAGCGGATTCGCGGCCTGCTGCTCGGCCAGTTCCTGCAGGGCGACAGCCGGTTCTGGGGATGGGACGGCGAGGGCAGCGTGGGCCTGCACGACCGCGTATGGCTGCACGTCGGCGCGGGTTACGTGGATAGCCAGCTGATGGCGCGTGATTCGCCCTTGCCCCGCATTCCCCCGCTGCATGGGCGTGTAGCGGCCGATGTCCTGTACGGCGGCCTGACGGTGAGTCCGGAGATTTCGTGGAATGCACGGCAGGATCGCGTGTTCATTCGGCACGAGACCCCGACCGACGGCTATACACTCGTCAACCTGAATGCCTCGTACACGCTCGCGCGACCGCAGTACGCGCACATCTTCACACTGAGCGCGCGCAACCTCACTGACGAGTTGTATCGGCGCCACACATCATTCATCAAGGAATTGGCGCCCGAATTGGGCCGCAGCGTACGGTTCAGCTACGGGATTCGATTCTTCTGACCTGTGATCAGCCATAGCGTGGGGCCGCCCGCGGTGCTGCGGGCGGCCTCCGCGTTCGCCCTCGCATCCGGGTTTTCGGCGCTCGTGTACGAGGTGCTCTGGCTCAAGGAGCTGGGGCTGCTGTTCGGCAACACGGCACACGCGTCGGCGGTCGGCCTGGCCGTGTTCTTCACGGGGCTGGCGGCCGGGAGTTGGTTCTGGGGTGCACGGCTCAGCACGCACCACAGCCCACTCGCGCTGTACGCATGGCTGGAAATCGGCATCGCGGTCAGCGCCGCCCCGTTCTTCTGGCTGATGGATGCGTACCGCGGCCTGTACGCACCGCTCTTCGAATTCGTCGGGTCTTCTCCCGCACTGTTCACGAGTGTGAAAGCCGCGTGCGTGCCCTGACGTTGCCGTTCTATGCGGGTCACCTCTCCGCAGCGCCGCGGCTGCTGCCGGCCGGCCCGATCAACCGCGATGACCGTCCGGTAATCGAGTATGCGGCGCCAGTCACGCACCGCCAGCAACGCACCGGCGCCGCAGGATGGTTCACGTCACTCGCGCTGATCGAGTTCTTCGCCGACCTGCTTGACGCGGTGCCACCGGAAAGTGACCCGTACCTCGCCAGGCTGGACGAGGCCAGCCGGCAATGGGTCCGCGCCGGGTATCACCGGCACGCCGCGGCGGTGCACCGCCGCATCGGCGACGTCGGCCTGGCCGACCGGCACACGGCGGAATTCGAAGCCCTGATTCCCGCGTCGTTCAGGCTTCCCGAGGAAGAGGAACCGGCCGACCGGATTGGCGACTGGGAGCGCAGCCCGTACAATTGAGAGACCTCGATGCTGACCACTCCGGAGGTCCTCCACTTCGTTGGCTACCTGACCGGCGCGACGCTGTACGCGATGCTCCTCGGCATGGCCGTTCGCACGGGCCGCCGCCACGGCGATCGCCTGACGATTGCGACCGGTGCGTTGGGACTGGCGTGGAATGTGGGCGAGCTGACCGCCCACGCATTCACCAGCCTAGGCTTGTCGATGGCGGCCGACTGGATGGCAGCTGCGTCCTATGGCGCGCTCGGGTATCTGGCAGCCGTGGCGGTCCACTCGGCCGGCGCGACACCGCCAGGCGATGGTTCGGCCACGCCGCGGTCGTGGACGCGAGCCGTCCTGACGACGATGTACGTCTGCGCGGGCGTCGCGGCGGTCCTGCATGCCATGGCCGCCGCTGTCGGCCAGGAGCTGCCGTCACGCCCCGGGCTCGTCCTGCTCACGGCGGGGCTGGCCACCGTCGTAGTGCCCTTGCTGTTCATCACCCGACGACAGCCGCACAGCCGCCGCGCCCTCTGGATGAGTGCGCTGGCGCTGTTCGCCGTATCGGCGCTGCATCTCAGCAGCTTTCACGGCGCGTCGGAGACGTGGGGAATCGAGCTGGTGGGCCATCACGCGTCCATTCCGCTGGCCTTCGCGATCCTGCACCAGGACTACCGGTTCGCGCTCGCCGACCTGTTTCTGAAGCGGGCCTTGAGCCTGCTCGCGCTCGTCACCATCGTCTTCGGCGCATGGACGACGATCGCGTCGACGTTCCTCGACGATGGCGTGCTGCTCCCACAGGGAGTCGCCGCGCTACTGGCGCTCTGGACTGGCAGCGCGCTGTTGTTTCCCTGGATCCACCGCAGCATCGCCGGCTTCGTCGACCGCGTCATCCTCTCGCGCACGGGCTATGACACAGTGGTGGGAGAGCTCACCTCCGTGGTGCAACGCGCCGAATCGGCCGATGCCTTGCTGTCGCGCGCGTGCGAAGCGCTGGCGCGGGCACTCGGTGCGACCGGCGTGACGTGGCACGTCGTGCCTGACGTCTCGGAGGTGCCACCGCAGTGCGTGGCGATCCCGACAGCAGAGGCCCCCTACTGCGTCCTGGCGATCGGCAGCCTAGCCGTGGGCCGACGAATGCTGTCCGATGACATCGCGATGCTGGAACGCGTCGCATTCCTGCTGGCGCGCCGCATCGACGCACTGCGGATCACCGAAGAACGATACGAGCGCATGCTCCGCGAGCACGAGATCACGACGCTGGCGACCGAGGCCGAGCTCCGCGCCTTGCGCGCGCAGATCAATCCCCACTTCCTGTTCAACGCGCTCACGACGATCGGGTATCTCATCCAGCAGGCGCCTGCCCGCGCCTTTGACACGTTGATGCGTCTGACCACGCTGCTGCGCGGCGTGCTGCGGTCGGACGGGGAATTCACCACCGTCGCCAGCGAACGCGAGTTGATCGAGTGCTACCTCCGAATCGAGGCGGAGCGGTTCGAGGAGCGGCTGACCGTCTCGGTCGACGTGCCGGACGATCTCGCGCACGTGCCGATCCCGTCGCTCATCGTGCAGCCGCTCGTGGAAAACGCGATCAAGCACGGCATCGCCCCCGCACGGGAGGGGGGCACGGTCGCCGTCGCCGCGACGCTCGACCGTGATGGCGCCGCGCTCCGACTAACGGTCCGGAACACGGGTATTCCGTGGGGATGCGGGCAGCCCGCGACGGGGGGAGGCATCGGGCTGAAGAACATCGAGCAGCGCCTCCGCTGTTATTACGGTGATGCGGCAGCGCTGACGCTCGGCACGGACGCGGGCGGGGCGACGATCGCCGAGATCCGGCTGCCGCTGGTTGATCTGGAGGCAGAGCGTGTGCCGGCGCTTGCGGAAGCGAGGCGGCGATGAGCGGGACCGTGCTGCGCGTCATCATCGCCGACGACGAGCGACCGGCCCGGAAGTTCCTTGCGGGCCTGCTGAAGGAGTGCGACGGCGTGGAGCTCGTCGGCGAGGCAGCGGCCGGCGTTGAAGCCGTGTCGCTGATCGAGTCGCAACGGCCGCACCTGGCGCTGCTCGATCTGCAGATGCCGGAACTTGGCGGACTCGATGTAGCGCGCCGTGTGCCAAAGAGCGCGCTGCCGTTGATCGCGTTTGTCACCGCCTTCGACGATCATGCGATCGAGGCATTCGAGCTGAACGCGATCGATTACCTATTGAAACCGGTGCAGCAGACGCGCCTGCAGGCGACGCTCGACCGTGCCCGAGACCGCATGCGCGCGGCGGAACCGGCCGAGAGCCGCGCGGCAGCGCTGGCGAGCGCGGCGGCCTCGTACGAACGGGCGGCGCGGCGTCCATTCACCGACCGCCTGCCGGTCAGATGTCGCGACGAGGTCGTGCTGGTGTCCGTACGGCAGATTGCCTCGATCGCGTCCGAAGGCGAGCTCCTGCACATCACCACGCTCGCCAACGAGCGGTACACGATCACGCACCGGCTGCACCTGCTCGAGGCGCGACTGGATCCGCGACGGTTCATACGGCTGGGGCGCGGCACGCTCGCCAACGTCGATGCGATCACCCGCGTCAGTCCCATGCCCGGGGGCACGTATCTGGCCACACTCTCGAACGGGCAGCAGCTGCAGGTCAGTCGCATCCAGTCCCGGCTGCTGCGGGATACGCTCCTCAAGCTGTAAACAATGCCATGGGCGCGTCCTTTGCTGCACTCGCGCCAGGAGGACGTCCTTCACGGTGGCGGATCTGCACCCACGCCGGCGGATCTCGCGACAGTGGGACGCGCTGGTCTCGATCGAGAATGTCTTCGTACGCCAGCTACCGGGAGGCGCAAGCTCGAACTCCAAGGTGCATACGGGAGCACCGTGGATGGAGGGCAGCATGGGCGCTTCCGGGCCGAGGCGGTCTGGGGAACGGGAAATACGAGACCCGCGGCGCGTGCGTCGGCGTCAGGCGGTTACGCCGCGCCCAACCGGCCACTAGTCTCGGGCCCGCTTCGAACCATTCCATAGAGGACGCGTCGTTCAGCGGTTCCGTTCGCGGCCCTTCCTGGATTGCTGCGGCGCTTCCGGCGTCGTTTCCAAAGTGCGGCCGCATTGCGCCCAGTGGAACCCGCTGAGAAACTGCGTGCCGCAAACGACGCTCAGGCCGTACGAACGCACGGTGTTTGCAGTAAGGAGTCTCCGATCAGCGGTCGTCGTTCACCAACGCCACGTCCACGATTCCGTCGCCGTCGAGATCGGTGAGCTCCGCTATTGCATCACCGCTGGCCCGGATCTGCAGCACGCGTGCCGGAGACCCAGTCTCGGGCTGAATCCAGCGGCCCTCAAGGGGCGCTCGAACGCCTTTACGGTCCCGCACCGCATCAAGGCGGCCGTACGTCACCTGGCCGAGGATATCGCGGAGCGGGCCGCGATCGAGGACGATGCCAACCGGATTGCGCCGAGGAATCCGGAAGATGATGTCACCCCACGGCGCTCGGCTCCAGCGCGGTTCGTACGCACCATAGCCTTTCTGGGCGCACCACTGCCAGCCGAACACGGGATGGCCCTCGCCGGTCCGGCAGAACGCGGGGACGCCCTCATCGTCACGACCCGCAGGCCGCTCCCCCGGCCAGGGAACCGGGAGTCCCGCGCGCCTGTCGCGACCACGGCCGCGATCGCGTCCCTCTGAGCGGTCCCGTGGGACGGCAACTGGACCCCGCTCCTCCGGTGGCTGCCGTCTGGGTATGGCGACCGGACCTTGTGACGCCCGGATCGTCTCGCCCCCAAGAACGTCCAACAATGCCCAGTTCCACCACTGCTCGTCCACCTTCCCCTGCGCCGACGCCGGGGCCGCGGTGGAGACCGTAAAGGCAAGAGCCATTGCCGCAAGAAAGAAGACCCGCATGACCCTCTCCTCTGTGGGAAGCCATTCCAGCCACGGCAAGGAACATGCCGCGGCCTCTTCCGTCACGCCCTTGGCGAAATGACGTGGTTTCGGCAAGCGCTCCACAGCCGAGGTGTTCTTCCCCGTTCTCTGCCGCGGACATCGACGCGAACGAAAGAGGACAGCAAGAACGGTCATTCGCCGACACATTCGTGACGTACGCTCAGAAAGCGGACGGGGTCGAGCGTGGATTCGGATGCTCGTCAGCGCCAGGCGAACCGGTATTCGACGCCGATCCGAAGTGCGCGCGGATTTCCTGGCGTGAAGTGGATGTCGTCCACGGCCAGCGGTTCGCTGGCCAGTCTCGACGGGTAGAACGTCTGCGCCTCTCGAAAGCTGGTATTGAAGAGATTCTCGATCGATGCGAGACCGTCCCAGTTTTCGGAGAGCCGGCGGCGCAGGTGGAGATCCGCCACTGTGAAGCCAGCCGCCTTCACAGAGCCGTCCTCAACCGCCTGGTGATCGCCCACATGGCGGACGCGCAGTTGTCCTGACCAGCCGCTCCAGTCGCTGAGGACGGCCGCCGTATTGAACGTCAGCCGCGGCGCACGCGCAATCAGCTCCCCAGTTTCGCGGTAGCGTCCGCGCGATGCGGTGACGTCCACCTCCGCCCACAACGAAGACGACATCCGCCATCGCGCCTCCAGCTCGAGTCCATGGCGCCGCGTCGCGCCGCCAGCATCGGTGACACCCTCGTCGCCAACCCAGACAAACTCGCTCTCCAAATCCAGGAGCCACCAGGCGGCGGAAATCTCCGCGCGCGGGCTGAGGATGCGGCGCACACCCAGCTCGTACCCGTTCGCTGCCGGAAGAATCGGCGCGCTCGGGTCGCTCACAGCGCCGCGCGCGTCGTTGCTGTGGAAACCGCGGCCGTCGGGGCGACCGCGGTGACGTCAATCGTGTACTTCAGGTCAAATGGTGACGAATCTTGGGAAGGCGGTTTCGGTTCCTGTGGCGCCGGTTCTTGAGCGGCAACGACGCAGCACCACGCGACGATCAACAGAACGGCAAGGGAAAGGCGCATAGACAAGTCCCGTGGACAGCCACACAAGTCGCCGCCCATGTCGGTTGACTTTAACGCAGGGCCATTCTCCGAACGCGAATCTGCGACTCCTCGCCTCCACCCTCAGTCCAGGCGACGAGGAGTCCGTCGCCGCTGAACGCGGCAACGGGATATACGGCCGATGCGCCATCACTGAGCGGGACGACGGCATTAAACGAGCTGCGCCCCGCCGGTCGAGGCCTGAGGAATACACGGCGGCTGCCGTCAACGATTTCGTCCCACAGCACGGCCACATCGCCACTCTCTGACACCGCCACTTGGGGATGCGAAGTGTTTCGGCCTATCGGCGACATCCGCTCGCGACTGGTAAAGGTCTGGCTGTTGCCGCTCGTTGAAAACTGACCAGGGAAACGCCGTTCTGCTCGTTGAAAATTGACCAGGGTGTTCCGACCGTCCCTGCCGGGGGTGAAGCCGTGTAGGGATGACGAGGTGCACACCATGGCGATGTACGCGAAAGTCCGCAGGATGCGCCTGCGGGACGGCTTGTCGATTAGTGAGATCGCGCGCCGAACGAGCCTGTCGAGAAACACGATCAAGACGTGGCTGCGGACGCCGGTTCGCAGCGAGATGACCTACCAGCGAGCCGCCGGGCCCAAGAAGATTGGGCCCTACGAGGCGACCCTGCGCGAGGCGTTGGCGGCCGATGCGCGCCGCGCGCGCCGCGAGCGTCGCACGGCACGGAAACTCTACGCGCAGCTGACGGCGCAGGGGTTTCCGGGCAGCTACGCCCGGGTGACCGAATTCATGCGCGCCTGGCGGGCCGAGCAAGGGGCGGTCTCCGCGCGCGCGGCGTACGTGCCGTTGACGTTCGCGTGGGGGGAGGCCTTCCAGTTTGACTGGAGCGAAGAGGGCCTCGTCATCGGGGGCGTGTGGCGGAAGGTGCAGCTGGCGCACATGAAGCTCTGCGCCTCGCGCGCCTTCTGGCTGGCCGCCTATCCGAGCCAGGGACACGAGATGCTGTTTGACGCGCACACCCGCTGTCTGGCGGGCCTGGGGGGCGTGGCCGGCCGCGGCATCTACGACAACATGAAGACGGCCGTCGACCGGACGCCCCGGAAAGACCGCGGCCGCGTGGTCAATGCGCGCTTTGCGGCAATGGCGGCGCACTATCTCTTCGAGCCGGATTTCTGCAACGTCGCGTCCGGCTGGGAGAAGGGCCGCGTCGAGAAGGGCGTGCAGGACGCGCGCCGCCGTATCTGGCAGGAGGCGCAGCACGAGCGCTTCGACAGCTTCGCCGCGCTCAATGCCTGGCTGGCGACGCAGTGCCTCGCCGCCTGGGACGCGCCGCACCCGGAGCTGCCGGGGGTGAGCATCCGCGCCGCCTGGACGCAGGAACGCGCCCAGCTGATGCCGATGCCCACGCCGTTTGACGGCTACGTCGAAGTCCCGGCCCGCGTGTCGAGCACCAGTCTGGTGAGCGTGGCGCGTAACCGCTACTCGGTGCCCTGTGCCTTCGCCGGCCACCGGGTCAGCGTGCGGCTGTATCCCGAGCGGGTCGTCATCGTCGCCGAGCCCGGCGTGGTCGCCGAACACGCGCGCGCCGTCGACCGGGATCACGTCGTCTACAACTGGCAGCATTACCTGCCGCTGGTCGAGCGGAAGCCCGGCGCCTTGCGCAACGGGGCGCCGTTTGCCGACCTGCCCGACCCGCTGCAGCGGTTACGGCGGGCCCTGCTCCGGCACGAAGGCGGGGACAAGGTGATGGCCCGAGTCCTGATGGCGGTACCCACGCACGGCGTGGACGCGGTCCTGGTCGCCGTCGAACTGGTCCTGGAGAGTGGCCGGCCCAGCGCCGACCATGTGCTCAACGTGATCGCCCGGCTCACGGACGGCCCGCCGGCCCCGTCGGTCGCCACCGGCTTGACCGTCGCCGCGCCACCGCTGGCGGATCCGCACCGCTACGACAGCCTGCGCGAGGAGGAGGTGACGCATGGCTGATCTCGTCGCCGACTTCAAGCGCCTGCGGCTGTACGGCATGGCCGCCTGCTACGCGGAAGGCCTCGAGCAGGGCCTGCCGGTGATGACCACCGCCACCGCGGGGCTGGCGCAGCTGGTCCAGGCCGAAGCCACCGACCGCGCCACGCGCTCCATCCGCTACCAGATGCACGTCGCCCGCTTTCCGATCCACCGGGATCTGGCCGGCTTCGATTTCGACCAGGCGAAGGTCGATCGCCGCCAGATCAGTGGCTTTGCCACGACGGCCTTTACCGAGCGGGCCGAGAATCTGGTGCTGATCGGCGGGACTGGCACCGGCAAGACGCATCTGGCCACCGCGCTCGGCATCGAAGCCGTGACGCGCCACGGCAAGCGCGTGCGCTTCTACTCCACGGTCGAACTGGTCAACACGCTGGAACAGGAGAAGGCCAGCGGCCGCGCCGGCCGCTTGGCCCATCAACTGATGCACCTGGACCTCGTGATCCTCGACGAGCTGGGCTATCTGCCCTTCTCGCAGTCAGGGGGCGCGCTGCTCTTTCACCTGCTCTCCAAGCTGTACGAGCACACCAGCGTGATCATCACCACCAACCTGGTGTTTGCCGAGTGGGCGAGCGTCTTCGGCGACCCGAAGATGACCACGGCGCTGCTCGACCGCCTGACGCATCACTGCCACATCATCGAGACGGGCAACGAGTCCTATCGCTTCCGCCACAGCAGCCACACGGCCAAGGCTCGCATCAAGCATCGCGAGCAGGCCCGGCTCAAACCGCAGGAGGGCCCCGCCGACACCAACTGACCACGGGATAGAATCACCGTCGGCGGTTACGGCCGCTGGCTTCCTGCCCTGGTCAATTTTCACCGAGCACCACTGGTCAGTTTTCAGTGAGCGTCAACATGCCGGCGAATCCGCTAAGACGCTCGACCGTCCCGGCATGGTCCGCGCCCTCGAGATGGTGAACCATCGTCAGGTGGAGGCCGTGCTCGTCGCCAAGCTGGATAGGATTACCCGCAGCGTCCGCGACCTGTCCGACCTGCTCGACCGCTTCGCCGCCCGCAAGGTTGCCCTTGTTAGCGCCTCCGAATCGCTGAACACGGAAACCGCGTCCGGCCGGATGGTGGTCCGCATGCTGGCGGTCATCGCGGAGTGGGAACGCGAGGCAATCGGGGAACGGACCCGCGACGCGCTAACCGCCAAACGGGCCCGCGGAGAGCGCACCAGCCGACACGCGCCGCTCGGCTTCAGGTTGACCACCGCCGGCACGCTCCAGCCCGACGAGGCCGAACGCGACCAGCTGCGCGTCATCGCGGAGTGCCGCGCCGCCGGCTACCCGTGGACCGGCATCGCCCGCGAGCTCGCCAAGTTGGGCTACGTGACGCGCTCAGGCCGCCCGTGGACGCTCTGGAACGTCCGCAGCGCCTACACCACCGCCGCCAGGATCGGCACCGTCAGAACCGCCTAGAACGCGCGCAGGGAACGGCCGTAGGTTCATCGCGAGCCCACGGCCGCAACCGTTGCGCGGTCCGACTCCTCCGATTTCCGCTATTCAGTTTCCAAAGAACGGCGCAATATCCGACGCGTTTAGGCGTTGAGCCAACGCAGCCCAACTCCAGCCAGTTGCATTACCCAACCGGCATCGCGACCGAGGCTGATAAACGGTTCACGAATGACGGTTACGCGCCGCATCCAGCTGCCCCCCTCGCCTCGCACGCGCGCGCGTGAGACTGTCCACGGTTGTTTGCCTCACGTGTCCCCCTGCCTTCCTGAGACAACGCCCGCAAGTTTCCATGTAGTTTCAGTAGAGACAGCTGGGCGGGGGGACATCCACACCTTATAGGTGTGTGGATTTGTCCCCCGAACGCCTGAAGGGACATCAGGGGACATGTCCCCACGCTTGTCCCCCGAGTCCGTCCCCCACTAGGACGCTGCCGAATATCGACCTTCACGAAGGCCCCAGCGATGAATGCCGTCTGGCGTTTGGGTGACGCAGACGAATTTGCTGTTTCGTCCACGGTCGAGCGTCTTTTTGACGGTGTCCTCTTTCGCGTTCGTCT
>Ga0194131_10003270_pt1 | contig 25770 bp, 24 predicted proteins | sample TA2KigO120mmetaG_FD_148631 | JGI IMG/M metagenome (GOLD analysis project Ga0194131, IMG submission 148631) | Freshwater microbial communities from Lake Tanganyika, Tanzania - TA2015053 Kigoma Offshore 120m | ecosystem: Environmental > Aquatic > Freshwater > Lake | place: Tanzania: Lake... | reverse complement strand
ACGCGCGCTGGTTCCCCGAGCCGGAGCGCGTCGGCCATGCCGGCCTGCGCGGCATCCGGTTCGGCCTGGCGCAGCCGGCCATCTTCAAGACGCAGCTCCGCGCGCTGCTGCGCGCGTCGGCGCACGGCTCGCTGCGGGTGATGTTCCCGTTCGTGTCGTCGGTGCAGGAGGTCCGCGGCGCGCGCGCGCTGCTGCGGGAGGCGCGCACCGAGCTGCGGGCGCGCGGCGCGCCGTGCGGCGACATCGCGGTCGGCATCATGATCGAGGTCCCCTCCGCCGCCTTCACGGCGTCGCTGCTCGCGCGCGAGGCGGACTTCTTCACGATCGGGACCAACGATCTGATTCAGTACACGCTGGCCGTGGACCGGACCGACGAGCGCGTGTCCGACCGCTACCAGCCGCTGCACCCCGCCGTGCTGCGGATGCTGCGGCAGGTGCGCCGCGGCGCCGTCCGGCAGGGGATTCCCGTGTCGGTCTGCGGCGAGATGGCGTCGGACCCGCTGCTGCTGCGGCTGCTCATCGGCTGCGGGCTGACCGAGTTCAGCATGACGCCCGGCGCGCTGGCCGTGGCCCGCCGCGTCGTCGCCGACACGCACGCGGGCGCGATGGGCCGGATTGCCGCGCGGGTACTCACGCTCGGCACCGTGGAAGAGATCGAGCGCTTCCTGTCGGACACGCTGGACGGGGGCGCCGCGGTCGGCAACGAGGTGAACACGCAATGAGCGACGTGACGCGGGTGGAAAAGCCCTGGGGCTACGAGCTGCACTGGGCCAAGACGGATCGGTATGTCGGCAAGGTGCTGCACGTGAAGGCCGGGCACGCGCTCAGCCTGCAGTACCACAACAGGAAGGACGAGACGATCTACCTGTACTCGGGGAAGATGCTGTTCGAGGTCGGGCGCGACAGCGGATCGCTGAAGAAGATCGAGATGGGGCCCGGCGACGTCTTCCACGTGACGCCGACGACCGTGCACCGCATGACGGCCATCGAAGACTGCGACATCCTGGAAGTCTCGACCCCCGAGCTGGACGATGTCGTGCGTCTGGAAGATCGGTACGGACGTCAGGGTCGGTAGGGGCGACGCATGCGTCGCCCGTAAACGTGGAGCGCGTGCATCCTTACGGGCGCGGCATGCCGCGCCCCTGCCACGACAACGCGTCCGCTAAAACGGAATATCGTCGTCGGTAATCGGGTCCATCGGCGGCTCGTCGGCACCGCCACCGCCGCCGCCCGCATGCGACCGGTCGCGGTCCACGCCGCCACCACCGCCGCGGCCGCCTCCACCGCCGCCCAGCAGCGTGATGCGATCCGCCTTGATCTCCGTCGTGTAGCGCTTGTTCCCGTCCTTGTCGTCCCACTGCCGCGTCTGCAGGCGCCCCTCGACGTAGATCTGCTTGCCCTTCGTCAGGTACTCCTGGAGGCTCTCCGCCTGCTTGCCCCACAGAATGACGCGGTGCCACTCCGTCTTTTCCTGACGCTGATTCTGCTTGTCGTTCCACACCTCGGTCGTGGCGAGGTTGAGCGTGGCCACGGCGGCGCCGCCCGGCGTGTAGCGCAGCTCCGCGTCGCGGCCGAGATTGCCGACAAGAATCACTTTGTTCACGCTGCCCATGGATATCCTTTTCTCACCGCCCCATGACAGGGGAGGTCACAGCGGTCACTGCGGCTTCTGGGCGCGCGCGAGCCGATCGAGGCTTTGCCGCGCGAGCTGCGCGGCCGTGCTGTCGGGGAAGCTCTTGATCACCGTCTCGTAGGACGAGCGCGCCGCATCCGCCTGCCCGAGGCGCTCCTGCGCGAAGCCCCGCTTGTAGTACGCGTCGGGCACCGCATTGGCGCCGGGATAGTTCTGGATGACCTGATTGTATGCGGTAACGGCGTCGCCGAACTGGTTCTGCTGGAAGTAGCTTTCGCCGATGTAGTACTGCGCGTCGTCGGCGAGATCGGATCGGGGAAACGCCCGTAAGAACGCCTCGAAGCCGAGGATCGCGCTCGAGTACTGGCCCGCGAAGTAGTCGGTGCGGGCGGGCTCGAACAGGCGCTGGGGTGACAACCCGGCAGTGGACGGTACTGCGGGCGCCGGGGCGGGAGGCAGAGGCTGCGGCGTCGTCGGCACGGGCGCGTTCGGATCGACCGGCACCGCCACGACCGGCGGCGGCGCCAACGCCGCCTGCTGCAGCGCCTGGACCGTGTTGCGCAGCGCCTCGAGCTCCTCCCGGAGCGCCGTGATGCGCACGTTGGTGTCGTCGGACCGCTCGCGGATGACGCCCACCGCATCGCTCAGCTCGTCCACCATCAGGCGTTGATCGGCGAACCCCTTGCGCATCGCCTCGTTCTGCGCGTCCAGCCGCGCCGTGATCGCCTTGAGCGCCTCGGCCAGCGCCTGGTTCTGCGCGGCCAGCGTCAGCGCGAGCTGCTGCGCCTGCTCCTGCAGCATGCGGACGTCGGCGGCGAGCTGCTGGTGCTCGCGGTTCTGGGCAAGCGCCGCGCCGGGAATCAACAGGAGTGCGATGAGCGCGATATGAAACGTCTTCATGCAGCCCTCAGCTTGTCGTGATCACTGCGACAACCCTCATCTCGCCGTGATCACGAACTGCGCGCGGCGGTTCTTCCCCCACGCGCTCTCGTCATGGCCCGGATCGAACGGGAACTCCTTGCCGTAGCTCACGGTGCGCAGGCGGTTCGGCGAGATGCCGAGCGACACCAGGTAGGTCATCACGGCGGCGGCGCGGCGTTCGCCGAGCGCCAGGTTGTATTCCGCCGTGCCGCGCTCGTCACAGTGTCCCTCGATCAGGATCATCCAGGTCGGGAATTTCTTCAGCAGCTCCGCGTTGGCGGCCACGACGGCGCGCCCCCGATCGTCCAGGTCCGCGCTGTCCAGGCCGAAGAACGCGGGCTTCAGCGGCGACTGGCGGTTCAGGTCGTCGAGCAATCGGTTCGCGATCGAGTCCTCGGACAGCGGCTCGGCCGGCACCGGGAGCGGGTCCTCGATGCGCTCGGTGGGCCGCGGCGCCGGCGGGGCAGCGGTGACGGCCGGGGGCGTGGCGGTCGCGGGCGGCACCGGGCGCGCGATCGGCGGCTGCCGTCTGGCGCACCCGGCCGCAAGACTCGTCATTACGATCAGAACGACAAGAGCTCTCGACATCATCCGCTTACGGGCGACGCATGCGTCGCCCCTACCCCCTGCCACCTAGTTGGACCACGCCGGCGTCGTATTGTTGCCGTCGCGCGTCAGCTGCTTCACGAGGCGGCCGTCGCGGCCGATCGTGAAGATCTGCCAGCGTCCCGCCCGCGTGGACGAGAACGCGATGTGCCGGCCGTTGGGCGCATACGCGGGGCTCTCGTTGGTGCCCTCGCCGAACGTGATCTGCCGCGTCATCCCGCTCGCCAGGTCGAAGATCTTGATGTCGTAGCCCGGCCCGGTCCGCGCCGCGAACGCGATCTCGTTGAACGGCGCCGGCGACCACGTCGGCCGATCCGCGTACGACTCGTTGGTCAGCCGCCGCAGGTTCAGCCCGTCGGCGCCGACGATGTAGATCTGCGGGGTGCCGGAGCGGTCGGACGTGAAGGCGATCTGCGTGCCGGTGGGCGACCACGTCGGCGAGCTGTCGCCCGCCGGATGATTCGTAATCCGCCGGACGCCCGAGCCGTCCACGTTCATGGCATAGATTTCCGGATTGCCGTCGCGGTTCGACATGAACGCCATCCGCGTCCCGTCGGGCGAGAACACCGGCAGGAAGTTGCTGCCCTGGCGCTTGGTCGGGTTCTCGCGAACGCCGCGATACAGATACGAGATGAAGATGTCCGGGACCGGCACGTAGCTCGTGTAGGCGACCGCGCGGGCATCCGGCGACCAGGACGGGTTGATGTTCAGCTGGCGGCTCGTCGTCACGCGCCGGGAGTTCGCGCCGTCGTAGTCGGCGATGTAGATCTCCTTGACGTCGCGGTTCTCGACAGGACCGGCGACGCGCTCGCGGTTGCGATCCGAGGCGAACGTCAGCCTGGTCCGCGCCACGCCGCGGAGGTTTCTCTGCTGCTGGTGAATCTCGTCGGCGATGGTGTGCGCGTAAAGCCGCGGGTTCGCGTCGGTCCCCGTGTATTCCTTCGAGAAGACCGCCTGCCGCGTGCGCACGTTGAAGAGGCGCACTTCGACGCGCACGTTGGCGCCCATGCGCTGCACGGTGCCGAAGATCACGCCGTCGGCGCCCAGCTCCCGCCACGAGTTGAAGTTGATCTGGTCCGCCGTGCGCGCCGCCGGCACGGTGGAGTAGGTGTCGCGCGGGATCAGGTAGAACTCCCGCTCGAAGGCGAGGTCGTCCCAGAGGACCTGCGCCACCGTCTTGGCCACCTCGGCGGCCTCGGGGTTGAGCGCGACGAAATCGGGGATCGCGTACCGCGGCGGCGTCCCCGGGTCGCCGCTGATGACGACCGCGATCTCCGAGGGCTGCTGCGGCGCGGGCGCGGGTTGTTGCGGGGCCTGCCGGGCGCCCGCGAATGCGGCGGCGCCCGCGACGGCGAGAACCCCCAACGCCCAACTTCCAACTCCCAAGAAACGCATGCGCATCACCGTTGATATTCGAACGCCACCCGCATCGTCAGCGTGGGATTCGGGTACTGCACCGGCAGCTCCGGCAGCCGCGTCCGCAGCAGCGCCTGCTGCGCGGCCAGGTCCAGCGCGACGAACCCGCTCGGCTGGAATACCTGCACCCCCTGAATCGAGCCGCTGCGCGCGATCGTGAACCGCATCACCGTCGTCCCCGCGACGCCCTGCTGCGACATCCAGTTCTGCTGGATGAGGGCCACCATCTGCTGCAGGTACTCCGGACAGCAGAAGTCGGTCACCTCGAGCTGCACGCCGGCGCCGCCGCCCCCACCCGTCGAGAGTCCGAAGCCCTGGCCGCGCGAACCGGTTTCCGTGCGCGTCGCACCCGGCGTCGGCGGCTCTTCGGTGGGCGGCGCCACGCGACGGCGCGGCGGGCGCGTCTCCTCCGCGATCGTCTGTTTCGGCGGCTCCGGAGGTGGCGGCGCCACGGCAGCGGGTTTCTCCACGGGCGGCGGGACCGCGCGTCCCGCCATCGGGGTCATTCCCTGGCGCGGCCCCTGCGCGCCCCCGAGGCTGACCATCATCACCGACCTGGGCGCGTCCGCTTCCACGTTCCAGTCGAGCGGACCGAACAGGAACAGGCCGACGACGACGCCGTGCAGCGCCACCGACCACGCCAGCATCGAGTTGAACCGCTCGGGCCGCAGCCGGCGCGCGACGATGACGTCGGTCACTTCCGTCATCGTTCTCCGGGCAGCCGCGAGAGGATGCCGACGTTCTGGACGCCGGCTTCCTTCAGCCGGTCGAACACCTCGTAGAGCTCCTGCAGGTTCACCTGCTCGTCGCCGCGGAGGTAGACGACCTTGTCGGTGCGGGTCAGCATCATCTGGCGCACGCGCTCGGCGAGCACGTCGATGCGGATCGCCTCCTTGTTGATGAAGACGGCGCGGTCCTCGCGGTAGGAGAGCGGCAGATCGACGAACAGGCGCTCGCTCGCGATCTCCTGCGACCGCGCCGCCACGGGCAGCGTCACCTCGACGCCGCGCTGCAGCATCGGCGCGGCCACCATGAAGATGATGAGCAGCACGAGCATCACGTCCACGAGCGGAATGACGTTCATCTCCGAGAGCGTCGGCGAGATGCGCCGCCCGCGTTGATGCCGCCCACCCGCGTTGGGCGCCGATGACATGACCTTCGGCATCGGTGCTACCAGGGAACGGAGGTCAGGAGCACGGATTCACACGGAGAAACGGAGGAACGGAGCATTCTGTTCAACCAGAATGATCTCCGCGCCTCCGTGCCTCCGTGCCTCCGTGTGAATTCCGTGGCCTCCGCATCCTCCGTGTCCTCCGTGTCCTCCCTACGTGAAGTTGCGCTCGGCGATGTTCAGGAACTCGAGCGCGAAATCGTCCATCGCCGCCGCAAACTCCTTCACGCGGTGCGTGAAGTGGTTGTAGAACACGGTCGCCGGAATCGCCGCGAACAGACCCAGCGCCGTCGCGATGAGCGCCTCGCTGATGCCCGGCGCCACCACCGCGAGATTGGTCGAGCCGGTGGCGCCGATGCGCTGGAACGCGATCATGATGCCCACGACGGTGCCAAAGAGGCCGATGAACGGCGTGACGCTCGCCGTCGTGGCGAGAAACGCCATGCGCTTCTCGAGCTTGCTCACTTCATTGGTGGCGGCACGGATGAGCGCGCGGTCGACGCCGTCGAGGCTCTTGAGAATTGGACGCGCGGCAACCGGTCCCTGGTGGGTCGTGCCCGCGCCCGCCGCGGGGTTGTGCGCGCCGGTCACGCGGAACTGCGCGTTCATCTCCGCATAGCCCGCCTGGAACACGCCCACGAGCGGTGTCGCCGGCACCGACGGGCAGACCGCCTGCACCTCCGAGAACTTCGCGCTCTTGCGGAAGACGTCGAGGAAGCGATGCGTGTCGCGCTCCGATGCTTTGAACGCGACATGTTTCTGGAGAATGATGGCCCAGGACGCGACGGAGAACAGCACCAGGAGGACGAGCACCGCCTGGTTGATCGGGGTGGTGTCTCTGATCAGGCTGACTACATCGAAGCTCCCGGGCGGAGAAAACGCTTCGTCCTGCACCTGCAGCAGTGCAATGACGAGGGAGCCAAGCGTGTACAACGAAGCCTCCGGATCATCGGGCAGCGCGCGCACGATGGCGGGGTCCCCGCCGCGCCTGCGCGGTGGGGTGCCGATGCGCAGTTCGAGCGAACGTAGCATGCGACCGGAGTGCTGTCAACCGCGTGATACGATGGAACTTCCGCTTACATGCTGCGTTGTCTCCGCATCCGGAACCTTGCGGTCATCGAAGCCGTCGAGGTCGAGTTCGAGCCGGGGTTCAACGTGCTGACCGGCGAGACGGGCGCGGGCAAATCAATCCTCGTGGAGGCCGTCGGCCTCCTCCTCGGCGCCCGCGCCTCGTCGGATCTCGTCCGCACCGGAGAAGCGCTCGCCACGATCGAAGCGATCTTCGAAGAGCCCTCGACGTCGCCCGGGGCAGGCGCCAGCGAGCTCGTCGTCCGGCGCGAGCTGAACAGCCAGGGACGCAGCCGCTCGTTCCTCAACGGCGCGCTGGCCACGGCGGCCGCGCTGCGTGACCTCTCCGCGCGCCTCGTCGAGCTGCACGGGCAGCACGAGCATCAGGCGCTGCTCGACCCGCTGACGCATCTTCCGCTGCTGGACGAGCACGCGGGGCTGGACGCGCTGGCGTCGCGTGTCGCCGGAGCCTGGTCGCGCGTGCGCGCCGTCCGCGAGCAGCTCGAGCGCTCGCGCATGGACAGCCGTGAGAAGGCCGCGCGGCTCGAGCTGATCGGGTTCCAGCTGGGCGAGATCGAGAAGGCGGCGCCGAAGCCGGGCGAAGACGAGGAGCTCGCGGCGACCAAGCAGGTGCTCGCCAACGCGGAGCGGATCCAGCGGCTGTGCCAGGAGAGCTACGCCGCGCTCTACGAGAGCGACGAGGCCGTACTTGCCGGCCTGAGCGGCGTCTGGAAGCGAGTGGGCGAGCTGGCGACCATCGACCCGCAGTTCGCCCCCTACGCGGACGCGCGGGAGGGAATCAAGGGGCAGCTCGAGGACCTCGCATTCTTCCTGCGCCAGTACGCGGACGGCGTGGATGCGTCTCCGGGCCGGCTCCAGCAGGTGGAAGACCGCCTCGCGCTGCTGGAGCGCCTCAGACGGAAGCACGGTCCGACGCTGCAGGACGTCATCGACCGCGGCGTCGCGCTCGCCCGCGAGCGCGACCTGCTCACCGGGGCAGGAGCGCGCGCCGAGGACCTGCAGGCGGCGCTCGAGGCCGCCAACGGCGCGTTCCTGACGGCGGCAGGCGAGCTCTCGCGCATGCGCCGCGACGCGGCCACGCGGTTCGCGTCCGGGATGGAGGCGCTGCTGGCCGACCTCGCCATGGCGCGCACGCGGTTCGAGGTCCGGCTCAATTCGGGAGAGCTCGCACCCGAGGCCTGGAGCGAGCGCGGGATCGATGAGGGCGAATTCTTCGTCTCGCCGAACCCGGGCGAGGACCTGCGTCCCCTGGCGCGCATCGTCTCCGGCGGTGAGCTGTCGCGCGTCATGCTCGCGCTCAAGACGATGACCGTAAATCGAAATGGGGTCGGGAGTCATTTAAAGAGGACACCGACGCTGATCTTCGACGAGGTGGACGCCGGGATCGGTGGGCGAGTGGCGGAAGTCGTCGGCGCGCGGCTGCAGGCGCTCGGCAGCCGGTTCCAGGTGCTCTGCATCACCCACCTGCCGCAGATCGCCGCGCGCGGCACCACGCAGTTCCGGATCGAGAAGGCGGTCCGCGGCGCCCGGACGGTCACCTCCGTCGCGCGGCTCGACGCCGGCAGGCGGGTGGACGAGATTGCGAGAATGATTGGCGGGGCGGCGATCACCGACGCCGTCCGCGCCACCGCGATCGAGATGCTGAGCGCTGCAGGCGAAAGCGAAAGCCGAAAGCGAAAAGCCCGGCGCTAACTGATATGGCAAAGAAGTACCTCATCGAGACGTTCGGCTGCCAGATGAACGTCCACGACTCGGAGCGCATGGCCGGGCTCCTCGACCAGGCCGGCTACGAGCCGACCACCGACGATCTCGATGCGGATGTCATCGTCATCAACAGCTGCAGCGTGCGCGACCACGCCGAGGAGAAGCTCTATACGCGCCTGGGCGAGATTCGCGTCCTCGAGGAGGAAACCGGACACAAGCCGCTCGTGGCGGTGGCCGGCTGCGTGGCGCAGCAGGAGGGCGAGCGGCTGCTCAAGAACACCAACGGCCGCGTCATCGACGTCGTGCTCGGCACCCAGCGCCTGAAGATGCTTCCCGTCCTGATCGAGAAGGCCGCGCAGTCGCCGTTCGCCGAGGTGGACATCAACCCGTGGGACGACGTGACGTTCCCGCTGGGGATGACGCGCCGGACCGATCCGGTGAAGGCGTACGTGACGATCATCGAGGGCTGCAACGACTACTGCACCTTCTGCGTCGTCCCGTACACGCGCGGCCACGAGCGGATGCGCGCAAAGGCCGACATCCTGGCGGACGTGCGGCAGGCCGTGGACACGGGCCGGAAGGAGATTCAACTGCTCGGGCAGATCGTCAACCACTACGAGGCGCCGGACGATCCGGGCTGCGACTTCGCGGACCTGCTGGCCGCCGTCAACGACGTTCCCGGCGTGGAGCGGATCCGGTTCGCGAGCCCGCACCCCCGGCATACCGGTGCGCGTCTCATCGAAGCCGTGCGAGACCTCCCGAACGTCTGCAAGCACATGCATCTGCCGGTGCAGTCCGGCTCGACGACGGTGCTGCAGGCGATGCGGCGCCGTTACACGCGCGAGAGCTACCTCGACCTGGTTGCCGCGATTCGCGAGGCGATGCCGGAGGCGACGCTGTCCACGGACATGATCGTGGGGTTCCCGGGCGAGACGACCGGAGACTTCGAGGAGACGCTCTCGCTGACCGAGGCGGCGCAGTACCACAGCATGTTCTCGTTCAAGTACTCCGAGCGCCCCAACACGCTGGCGTCCAGACGGCTGCCGGACGACGTGTGCGAGGAGGAAAAGACGCGCCGTATCGTTGCGCTCCAGCGACTGCAGCGGGACATTCAGTCGCGGCTCCACGCGCGGGCGGTCGGCACCACCGTGGACGTGCTGGTGGACGCGGTGAGCCGCCGCCGCGAGGGCGAGATGTCCGGGCGCACCAGCGGGAACACCGTGGTCAACTTTCCCCTTCCTGCGCACATCGGTGCACCGGCCGGCTGGCTCGGGCGCACGGTGCCGGTGAAAATCCTGCGCGCGGGACCCAACAGCCTCTGGGGCGAAGTCGCCGAGCAGCCGATACGGGGGTGGCACGGGGCATGCGGACCAGGGACTCCCGGTGCGGGGCGGTCATGTTGATTGAGATGAGCATCAAGGGGCTGATGGTGGATCCGATCACCAACATGCCCATCGTGATCCTGAAGGACAAGCAGGGCGAGCGCGTGCTGCCGATCTGGGTCGGCATCTTCGAGGCGAACGCCATCGCGCTGCAGATCGAGAACATCGCGACGCCGCGGCCGATGACGCACGACCTGCTGCGCAACATCATCACGGACCTCGAGGGGCACGTGGACCGCGTGGTCGTCTCCGACCTGAAGGACAACACCTTCTACGCGCTCATTCACCTCACCGTGCGCGGCGAGCGCGTCACCATCGACGCGCGGCCGAGCGACGCCATCGCGCTCGCGCTGCGGACGCGGTCGCCGATCCTGGTGGAGGAGACGGTGATCGACAACGCGAAGACCGTGGACTTCACGTCGGACCGGGCCGACAACGAGCGGCTGCAGAAGTGGCTCGAGAGCCTGGATCCCGAAGAGCTCGGCAAGTACAAGATGTAGGCCGCAGGCCCAAGGCCCAAGGGCTCAAAAAGCCCCTTCAGACGGGCGCATAACTATTCTCGAAACCAGCCATCGACCCTCTCGAGGGCCGATTTGTCTGCCGGCCGACAATTTCTTCCTGCTACAATCTCCGGCCAGCTGATGATCGTCGCCATCGCCAACCAGAAGGGTGGCGTCGGCAAGACCACCACCGCCGTGAACCTCGCGGCGGCGCTGGCCCTGCGCGGCCGCCGCACCCTGCTGATCGACCTCGACCCGCAGGGCAACAGCAGCATCTCGTTTCTCACCCACGACCTCATCCAGCGCAGCACCTACGACGCCATCGCCGACCCGAACGTCTCGCTCGCCGACATCATCCAGCCGGCGCCCCTCGAAAACCTGTTCATCGCGCCGGCGCGCATCGCGCTCGCCAAGCTCGAGTCGCGGCTCGTGGGGGAACTCGACGCGCACTTCAAGCTGAAGGACAAGATCGCCCAGCTCGCCGGCCAGTTCGATCACATCGTCATCGACTGCCCGCCCGCGCTCGGCCTGCTGACGGTGAACGCGCTCGTCGCCGCCACGCACCTGCTCATCCCGATTCAGTCGTCGTACTTCGCGCTGGAGGGCACCGACGACCTCCTGGAGACGATCGAGAAGGTCCGGCAGCGGCCGAACCCCGCGCTGCGCATCCTCGGCGTCGTCATCACGATGCACGACAAGCGCACCGCGCTGGCGCGCGACATCCGCGACCAGATCCAGAAGGTGTTCGGCGGGAAGGTCTTCAAGACCGTCATCTCGAAGAGCGTCCGGCTGGAGGAGAGCCCCGCCTACAAGGAGTCGATCTTCACGTTCGCGCCCGAGTCGCCGGGCGCCACCGACTACTACAGTCTCTGCGAGGAGGTCATCGAACGTGTCGAAGCGCGGACTGCCTGATTCGCTGCGGATGCGGCATGACGTGCACTACGTCGAGGCGCTGACCGCGTCGGCGGGGGCGCCGGTGGGGCGCATGATCTCGATCGAGCTCCTCGACCCGAACCCCACGCAGCCGCGCCAGGTCATGGGCGACCTGTCGGAGCTGATGTCGTCGATTGCCGAGAAGGGCGTCATCGAGCCGTTGATCGTCCGGGCGGTGGGCGACCGCTTCCAGATCATTGCCGGCGAGCGCCGCTACCACGCGGCGGTCCAGGTGGGGCTGCGCGAGGTCCCGGTCATCATCCGCGACGCCGACGACGTGGAGGTGATGGAGCTGGCGCTGGTGGAGAACCTCCAGCGCAAGGACCTGACCGCGTTCGAGGAGGCGGAGGCCCTGCAGCAGCTCGCGCACAAGTGCGGCTACACGCACGAGGACATGGCGCGGAAGCTGGGGAAGTCGCGGACGGCGATTACCGAGTCGCTGTCGCTGAACAACATGCCCGACGAGGTCAGGAACCTTTGTCGGCTGGCCGACATTACGTCCAAGTCGACGCTGCTCCAGATCGTCCGGCAGGGGTCCGCGCAGAAGATGCTGGTGCTCCTCGAGAAGCTCGCGACGCAGGGCGCGGTGACCCGCCAGGAGGTCCGGAAGGAAACGGCCACGGGCAAGCCGGCACGCCCCAGGTCGTTCGTCTTCTCGTTCCGCCCGCCCACCAAGACGTTCCAGCTGCGGATGGCGTTCAAGAAGGGACGCGTGGACCGCGGCGAGATCATCGAGGCCCTCGAGGCCATCATCAAAGAGCTGAAGTCCTCGCGGTAACCCCCAACACCCACCATCCAACTCCGAAGGCGCTCGTTTTGGGCGTTGGCGGTTGGAAGTTGGGCGTTTTCTTCAACGTCGCATAATCGGTGTTATGTAAACCTAAGTCTCAGGCCGTCCAATTACGGCCGGAAAACGAGGCGTCTGGCACCGTCAGTTCAATCGGCCGGTGCCTGGGATGGTGCTCCACTTCCACCCCCTCGCGGCTCACGGTCACCACAAACGCCACCGCATCGTGCGTCCGCACGCCAAGACACGCAAAGGGGACCCGCAGCTCCGCGACGTCACCTGCGGCGAAGAGAACGCCGTCCACCGCGCGCGGCATCCAGTCGCCTCCCGGCGTCCGCTCGACGACCCTCATGTGCAGCAGGCCGCCGCGGTCGTCCCGAACCTCGACGCGGAGCCCGGCCGGTGTCAGGAAGCTGAGGCTCAGCGCGGCGCCCCGGGCCAGAAGCTGCCGCATGGCCACCGTCGCGTCCACCCGGACGTAGAGGTGCTCGAGGTCGAATCCGAACTCGACCACCGAGATGCCGTCGTGGCGCTCGGCCGTCTGGTGCATCGCCCCGGCCGCCTCTGACGCCACCACCCTGCCCGCGCCCACCCACTCGAAGTAGCTGGTGATGGCCCCGTCGATCTCCGGGTGGATGAACCCGGTCGGCTCCTCGATCTCGACCGCCGGCACCGCCGTCGTGATGTTGCTGACGAACAGCTCCTCCGGGATCGGCCGATCGAGCGCCCGGTAGACGTTCCGGACGTGGCGGCGGAACAGGTCGTCGAAGGCGAGGTCGTGGGCCGACGAGTGGTCGTCGCCGTACCACCAGAACCAGTCGCTGCCTTCGGCGATCAGCATTTCCTCATACGCGCGGCGAAGGGGGTCAGACCCCATGAGTCGACCCGTGTCATGGGGTCTGACCCCCTCAGCCTGTGCCGCCGACTCGAGCGTCCGCCGGGCCTCGGCGAGCTGGCTCCAGGCCCGGTGATCGTCGGCGTGACCGATCCAGATGTAGAAGTCGCCGTTGATCCACGACCCGGGGAAGATCGACGGCAGCGCCTCGGTCGCTCCCTCGCACGCCTCCGCCATGGTCACCGTCCGCAGCTCCGGGTGCGCGGCCAGGCCGCCGTAGAGGGCGCGCAGGAAGGGCCGTCCCTGGCTGTCGTAGTACTCCCACGCGTTCTCGCCGTCGAGGATGACGAAGACCGTCGCCTCTCCCCCGCCGGTGTTCGCGCTGTAGCGGCGTCCCGCGGCGGCCAGGCGATGCAGGAAGTCGCCGGCGGCGCGCTCGGCGGACCAGGAGGCGTAGGTGAAGCCAATCAGGTCCGAGAGCCCGTGGTCGCGGAAGCCGCACGCCACGGCGGCGGCGCCGGCCCCGACGCGATACGGGCGGTACAGCACTTCGGGCTGCTGCAGCTCGCCCTCAGCGCCGCGGCTCAGCGCGCCTCCCAGCGTCCGCGCCAGGATCTCCTCGTCGGTGGCCATCCAGCGGATGCCGGCGTCCGCCACGAGCGGCACCATCGCGTCCGAGACCGATCCCTCCGACGGCCAGAGGCCCAGCGGCCGCGTCCCGAAGAGCCGCTCGTGATACGCCACGGCGCGCGCCAGCTGCTCGGCCGCGTCCTCGGGGTGGCGGAACGGCTCCCTGGGCATGCGTGACTGCGGGTGCGTGCGCAGGTAGACATCGGTATCGCACAGCAGCGGCAGGATCGGGTGGTAGAAGGGCGACGTCGACAGCTCCACCTGCCCGCGCGCGGCGGCCTGCGCGTACTCGGGAATCACCTTGTTGAGGATTTCCAGCTCGATGGCGCGGAGCTCCTGCTTGTCCCCTTCAGTGAAGCCGCGCTCCCTGGCGATGAAACGCCGTACGCGCGCGTCGCCGTCCAGGTAGTCCTGGTCGAGCCACACCAGCTTGTGCCACACCTGCAGGTCGCGGATGTCGTCGGCCGAGAACTGCGCCGCCTGGGCACGCGCGCTGAGGCCGCCGTTCCCGCTCCCCCGCCTCTCGGCGAGCTCCCGGTACCGCGGATACGGGTCGATCATGCGCGGCCGGTGGGCGTGGAAGAAGTGCTCGACGCAGAAGGCCCGCTCCTCGTCCGAGAGACGGTCGGCGGGCTTGAGGCCGAGCTCGAGGTGGCGGTCCCGCGCCTCGTCGCGCGCGAACGCCTCGAGCTGGACGAGCATCGAGGGCACCAGGTTGAACGTGACGCGCACCTCGGGGAACTCCCGCAGCAGCGCCACCATGCCCCAGTAGTCCTTCAGCGCGTGCAGCCGCACCCACGGCAGGATGTGCTCGCCGGTCACCAGGTCCTGGTAGAACGGCTGGTGCATGTGCCACAGGATCGCGACGCGCGTCATAATGAGAAGCCTGCCCGCCGCCTGCTGATGAAGCTCATCGACCGGTACGTGATCCGCGAAGTGCTGTGGCCGTTCGCCATCGGCCTCGTGGTCTTCACCTTCCTCCTGATCATCCCGTACCTGGTGCGCGACGCCGAGGAGTTCATCGCCAAGGGCGTCTCGGCGCCGGTCATCCTCCAGATCGTCTGGCTGCTGGTGCCGGCGCAGCTCGGCGTCACCATTCCCATGGCGCTGCTGCTGGGGCTGCTCGTGGCGTTCGGCCGCCTGTCGGCCGACCGCGAGTACGTCGCCCTGCAGGCGTGCGGGGTCAGCCTGCTGCGCCTGCTGCGCCCCGTGGCGCTGCTGGCGATTCCCGCGTGGGCGGCGTCGTCGTACGTCCTCATCGTCTCGATTCCCGCGGCGAACCAGCAGTTCCGCGAAATCACCTACGACATCGTCGCCGCGCGCGCCGAAGGCGAGGTGCGGCCGCGCGTCTTCTTCGAGGACTTCCCCACTTTCGTGCTCTACGTGCGCGAGGTGCCCGCGACCGGCGGCTGGCAGGACGTCTTCATGGCCGACACGCGCGACCCGCAGGCGCCGGCGATCTACATGGCGAAGAGCGGGCGCGTGATCCTCGACCGCGCCGCGCGCACCGTGGAGATGGAGCTGCAGCAGGGCGAGCGCCACACCGCGAGCCCCGAAGGCACGTACGAGGTCGTCCGCTTCGACCGCACGCTGCTCACGCTCGATCCCGAGTCGGTGTTTCCCGAGGCCGGGCCGCCCAAGGGCGACGCCGAGATGACCGTCGCGGAGCTCCGCGCGCGCGCCGCCGAGATCGAGGCGTCGGGCGGGTCCTCCCACAACCAGCACTGGTACATCCACCAGAAGTTCTCGATTCCGTTCGCCTGCGTGGTGTTCGGCGTGATCGGCCTGGCGCTCGGCGCGACGAGCCGCCGCGACGGCAAGCTCGCCAGCTTCGTCATCGGCGTCAGCGTCATCTTCGCCTACTACGTGCTCCTCTGGCTGCATCAGGCGCTCAATCGCGGGCACTTCCTGCCGCCCTGGCTCGCCGTGTGGATGCCCAACGTCATCCTCGGCGGCTTCGGCCTGTGGCTGTTCGTGCGGCGCGCGCGCGCGGTGGACCGGCCGCTGCACATCCCCGTGCCGGCGTTCGTGCGCCGCCGGGCCGACGCCGACGCCCGACCCGGGCGGATCGTGACGGCCGCGTTCCGCCTGCCCGGGCCGGGGCTGCTCGATCGCTACGTCGCGTCGACCTACGTGCGCATCGCGGGCCTCTCGGCGCTGTCGATGGCGGGCATCTTCTACATCGCGACGTTCCTCGACATGGCGGACGAAGTGTTCAAGGGCATCGCGAGCTGGACGACCCTGGGCACGTATTTCTGGTACGCGACGCCGCAGTACGTGTACTACGTGCTGCCGCTCTCGGTGCTGCTGGCGACGCTCGTCACCATCGGCCTGCTGACGAAGAACAGCGAGCTGGTGGTGATGAAGGCGTGCGGCATCAGCCTGTACCGCGTGGCGCTGCCGATGGTGGCGGGAGCGCTCGTCGCCGGCGGCGTGCTGTTCGCGCTCGAAGAGACGATCCTCGGGCCCTCGAACCGGCAGGCCGAAGCCATCCGCCACGTGATCCGCGGCGGCAACCCGCAGACCTTCGACGTGCTCAACCGGCGCTGGGTGAGCGGCACGGACGGCGAGATCTACCACTACAACTTCTTCGACGCGCGCACGCGGCAGCTGAACGGCCTGTCGATCTACCAGTTCGCGCGCCCCGACGCGCTCGCGCGGCGGACCTACGTGGAGCGTGCCTCGTACGTCAGCGGCGACAGATGGCGCGTCGAGGAAGGCTGGATCCGCGAGTTCGCGGAGAACGGCGAGACGCGGGCGTACACGCCCATCACGCAGAACGAGTCCGACATCGAGCCGGTCGCCTATTTCGCGACGCAGCAGCCGGACGAGCGGTTCATGAGCTATTCGCAGCTGCGCGACTACGTCGTGCGGCTGCGCGCGAGCGGCTTCGACGTCAGCCAGCAGCAGGTCGCGCTGGAGCGCAAGATCTCGTTCCCGTTCGTGACGATCGTCATGACGCTCATCGCGATCCCGTTCGCGGTCACGACGGGGCGGCGCGGCGCGATGTACGGGATCGGCGTCGGCATCGTGCTGGCGCTCGCCTACTGGACGGCGATCAGCGTGTTCGCGGCGCTCGGGAGCGGCGGGCTGGTCCATCCCACGCTGGCGGCGTGGGCGCCGAACCTCCTCTTTGGCGCCGGAGCGGGATATCTCCTGCTTACCGTCCGTACCTGACGCTGTCGATCCAGATCTGCCCGCCCGTGCCGAGCGCGGTATTCACGCGGTCCACGACGAACAGAATGGAGTCGACGGCCGCCAGCCGCGGGCGCCGCTGCGAGGTGACACCGACCGGCGTGAGGTCGTCGAAGTAGACCGTGAGCGCGCGCTCCTCGGTGTCGACGTAGACCGAGCGCTGCCACCGCTCGCCGAGCGTGCCGCCCGGCACCCGCAGTTGAATCGACACCCGCATCGCGCGATCCGCGCGCGCGGTGAACATCAGCCGGTCGTAGCGTGACAGCTCCGGCCCGGCCGGCATCACCAGCGCCGCGTACGGGCTGGCCGACGCGGCACCGCCGATCGCGTAGCGCATCAGGATCTGCGTGCCGCCGGCCACGCCCGGCACGACGTCGAGCGCGCCCTGCGCCTGCGGACTGTTCTCGATGCGCCAGTCGCGCGCGGGGCCGTTCTCGTAGAGCAGGGCCGTATCGGAGGGCCGCGCGCGCGGGGCCACCGCCGGCGTGTCCGTGAGGTTGACGCCCACGTAGATCGGATTCGAGACAATCCACGGCACCGGCGGCGTTCCGGGGGCGCCGGCCAGATACACCTCCGCCCGGTAGACGCCCGGCTCGTCCGTCAGGTGGTCGAGCGCCCCCCCCTGCCCTTCCGCCACCGTCGTGCCGTTCTTGAGCAGCTCGATGCGGGCGTCCGGGGCGCCGCGGACGTCGACACGAAGAGGGACGGGAGACGTGATCGGCACGGCCTCGCCGGCGGCCACGGGCCCGGACGGCCCTCGCGCCGTGAACGACATCGAGCCGGGACTCGCCACGGCATCGATCACCGAGTACACGCGTCCGCCGCGGATGGCGCTCACGACCGCGTCGGTGTCGGCCTCCGCATCGCGGCCGCTCAGCACGAGGTCGGGCAAGACGATCGAGAACGCCCGGAACGTCTGCTCGTACGACGGCACGTGCAGCCGCGCCGTGTTGTCGTACGGCTCGCCCAGCGTGCGCAGGCCGATGCGCGCGTGGGCGTCGGCGCCGAGCACACCCACCACGCGGCGGCGTCGCGTCAACGCATCCCAGCGGCGCAGCGGCGCCTCCGGCCGATCGAGCATCGCCGCGATCGACTCCGGGCGGCGGCCCGGATAGGTCACCAGCGCGCGCGCCAGCGTCCACGCCGACTCGTCGCGCCATTCGCTGTCCGCGTTCAGCCACTCCAGGCCGTCGATCGGCGCGTCCCAGGCGGTCCAGCGCAGTTCCGCCCGCTCCGAGCCGGGATGCGCCGCGATCGCCATGCCGCCCAGCCGCTCCACGTCGTCCACGACGTCGCGCGCCTCGCCGCCGAGCGGATACGGCGCGGCGGGCATGCCGAGCGCCACCAGATGCCCGCCGCTCGTGCTGATCTCGACCGCGTCGACGACCAGCACGTCCTGCACGTACCGCGGCCGCAGCGGCGCGCGCGTGGCGTCGCCGTGGTCGGTGAGGACGACGAAGCGGAGACCTGCGCGGGCCGCCGCGGCCGCGACGTCCTCGACGCTGCCCGTGCCGTCGGATCGGTCGGTGTGCACGTGGAACACGCCGCGCACCGGACGCGGGGCGACGGACCCGTCGACGGCGAGCGTGCGCGCGCGCGGCGGCAGGGCGAGAAACCAGGCCACCCCCGCGGCGACAACCACGAGCAGCAGGATCCCGCGCTTCATGGGCGCGGGTGGAACTTGTCGTAGACGGCGAGCAGGCGCTGCTCGAGGACGTGCGTGTAGATCTGCGTCGTGGAGAGGTCGGCGTGCCCGAGCATCATCTGGATCGCGCGCAGGTCGGCGCCGCGCTCGAGCAGATGCGTCGCAAACGAATGCCGCAGCATGTGCGGGCTGATCGACGCGCGCAGCCCCGCCTGCCGCGCGTAGCCCTTGAGGATCTTCCAGAACCCGACGCGCGTGAGTCCGGGCCCGCCGCCCCGCGCGTTGACGAACAGGCGCGCGCTGGTGCGCCTGCCGAGCAGCGCGCCGCGCCCCTCACGCAGGTACTTCTGCACCCACCGCGCCGCCTCGTCACCGATCGGCACGATGCGCTGCTTGTCGCCCTTGCCCGTGCACGTCAGGTAGGACGCCTCGAGGTTCACGTCCGCGGGGCGCAGCCCGATCAGCTCCGACACGCGCATCCCGGTCGCGTACAGCAGCTCGATGAGGGCGCGGTCGCGGAGGCCGCGCGGGGTCGTCACGTCGGGCTGGGCGATCAGCGTGTCCACCTCGTCCACGGAGAGATAGCGCGGCAGCGGCTTCCACGCGCGCGGCGGCCGGAGGTCGTCGGCGGGGCTCGCCTTGAGCGTTCCGTCGATGACGAGGAAGCGATAGAACCCACGGTAGCACGCGACGGCGCGCGCGACCGAGCGCGGCGAGCGCCCCTCCGACATGAGGCTGCGCACGAGGCCCTCGAGGTCGGGGCGCGTCAGCGCCTCCACGCGCACGCCGCGGCCCGCGGCAAACCCGGCCAGCAGCACGAGATCGCGCGCGTAGCTCTCGACGGAGTTCGTCGCCAGCCGCCGCTCGACCGTGAGATGCGTCAGATAACTGTCTACGGTGGACGCCACGCTTCGATAGAATTGTAGCCAGCATGGCTCAGCGTTCGAAGTGGCAGTCGCTCCCGACCGAAGCCATCAACCCCTCCAGCCTCGACATCGACAAGCTCTCGGCCGGCGACATCGTCGACCTGATGCTCAACGAAGACCGCAAGATGCTCGAGGCGGTCAAACGCGAGCGGGAGCGGATCGCCGTCGGCGTGGACATGATCGCGACCGCGCTGCGCAAGGGCGGGCGCGTGCTGTTTGTCGGCGCCGGCACGAGCGGCCGCCTCGGCATCCTCGAGTCCGCCGAAATGCCGCCGACCTTCAGCACCGACCCCTCGCTGGTGCAGGCCATCATGGCCGGCGGACACCAGGCGACGTTCAAGGCGAAGGAAGGCGTCGAGGACAACTACGAGGAAGGCGCGCGCTCCATCGCCAGGCTGCACCCGACCAAGAAGGACGTCGTCGTCGGCGTGTCGGCGAGCGGCATGACGCAGTTCGTGCGCGGCGCGCTGACCGGCGCGCGCAAGGTCGGCGCGCGCATCGTCTTCGTGACCTGCGACCCGGGCACCGAGCTGCAGATGTTCGTGGACGTCACCATCGCGCCGGCGGTCGGCGCGGAGGTCATCGCCGGCTCCACCCGGCTCAAGGCCGGCACCGCCACGAAGCTCGTGCTGAACATGCTCACCACCGCGGCCATGGTGCGCATCGGCAAGACGTACGGGAACCTGATGGTCGACGTGCAGACCGGCTCCGAGAAGCTGAAGGACCGCGCCCGCCGCATCGTCAACATCGTGACCGGCCTCGAGTACGACGATGCGGACAGGCTGCTGAAGAAGGCGCACTGGAACGTGAAGGTCGCGATCGTGATGCAGAAGACCGGGCTCGCCTACCCGAAGGCGGTTGCCCGGCTGCGCAAGGCCCACGACTCGATGCGCGAGGCGCTCGGCGAGGACATCGAGCCGAGGCTCCGCGGCATGCTCCAGGGGCATGCCGAGGCCAGCAAGACAACGCCGTAGGGCGGCCCTCGTACGGGCCGCCGTCACAGGAGCGAGGCGGCCGCCTGATCCAGATACAGCTCGACGCTGCGGTGCAGCTGCAGGAACGACGCCGGCAGCCGCGGCGTGAGCGGACCGTTGATCGTCCGCTCGATGCATTTCGCCTTTCGCTCCCCGGTGGCCATCAGGACCAGCGCGCCGGCCTTCAGGATCGTCCCCATGCCCATCGACAGCGCTTCGCGCGGTACGCGCGCGGGATCGCCGCCGAAGAGCGCGGCGTTGTCGCGGGTGGTGGAGTCCGCCAGCCGCACCCGGTGTGTCCGCGCGACGAGCTCGTCGGCCGGCTCGTTGAAGCCGATATGCCCGTTGCCGCCGATGCCGAGCAGCAGCAGGTCGATCCCGCCGGCGGCCTCGATCTCCGCCTCATAGCGATCGCACTCCGCATCGAGGTCGGCCGCGGCGCCGTTGAGGAAGTGAATCCGCCCGGAGTTCAGGTTCACGCCGGTGAACAGATGCCGTTCCATGAAGGTCCGGAAGCTGCCCGGATGCGACGCCTCGACACCCGCGAACTCGTCGAGGTTGAACGTCGTCGCGCGCGAGAAGTCCGCCGTCCCGGCCGCGTGCAGGCGGCGGAGCCCGGCGTAGGTCGGGACGGGAGTCCGGCCCGTGGGCAGCGCGAGCACGATGTGCGGCCGCTCGGTCAGCGCGCGCGCCACGCGCGACGCGAGCGCGGCGGCGGCCTCGTCGGCGGTGTCGAAGATGCTGACGTTCACACGTAGGTCGGCACGCTGGCCTCGCCACGCGCGGCGGCGATGGCGAGCCGTACCGCGCCGACCGCCGGCTCGACGCGCAGGACGCGCACGTCGGCGCGCGGCGCCACCTCCGACAGCCGGGCCGTCACGTCGCTCGTCAGCCAGGGAATCGCGCGGAAGATGCCGCCCGCGAGCACCACGGGAAAGACCTCCCCGCGCATGCCGAGCCGGGTAATCACCGACGCGGCCGCCGCGGTCAGCTCCGCGCCGGCCCGCGTGAGGATCTGTTCCGCCACCGCGTCCCCGTCGTCGGTCGCGCGCTGCACCAGCGCGGCGAGCCCGGAGATCGCATGGCGATGGAGGTCGCGGTAGTAGATCTCGTGAATGAGCTGCGTCGGGCTCTGCAGGTGCATGTGCTCGAGCACGAGGTCGGTGAGGAGGGTGGCCGGCCCTCGCCCGTCGAACTGGCGGACGACCGCCGACAGCGCGGCGCGCCCGATCCAGAAGCCGCCGCCCTCGTCGCCCAGCAGGTAGCCCCAGCCGCCCGACCGCGCAGCCCGTCCCGCGCCGTCGCGGCCGTAGGCAATCGATCCGGTGCCCGCCACGACGACGATGCCCGGGTCGTCGCCGGCGCCCGCGCTCAGCGCGACCAGCGCGTCGTTGACGACGAGCGTGGGCGTCTTGAAGCCGATGCGGCGCATGATGCCGCGCACGGCGTCGGCGTCCCCGGGGCGGTCCACGCCGGCGATGCCGAGACAGATCGCCGCCGGCAGGAGGTCGTGGTCGCCGAGCGCCTCCTCCATCACGTGATGGAGGACCTTCTCGACGGCCAGCTCCCCGGCGGACTGCAGGTTCGCCCCGCCGCCTCTCGCCTCAGCCACGACCTCGCCGTCGCCGTCGGCAAGCAGGCACACCGTCTTGGTGCCGCCGGCGTCGATCCCGAGCACGTGCATCAGGGTATGGTACTCATACCGCCTCATGAGGTTCACCTCCGCCACGCGCCTGATCGAGGACGCCGTCCGCGCACGGGCCTTTCCGGCCGCGGCGATCGAGGTGGGCGACGCCACGCAGCCGCTCTGGCAGCAGGCGTTCGGGCGGCTCACCTTCGACGCGGACGCGCCGCCGGCGACGCAGGACACGGTCTTCGACCTGGCGTCGCTGACGAAGGTCATCGCCACGACGCCGCTGCTGATGCAGCAGCTCGAGCGGGGCACCATCGCCCTCGACGAGGCCGTGCAGCGCTATTTCGTCCAGTGGCGCGACGCATTTCAGGCGCGCGCCACCGTGCGCGACCTCCTCTCCCACAGTTCCGGACTGCCCGCGTACGCGCCGCTCTATCAGAGCCATCACGGGCGCGCGGCGTTCGAGCGTGAGATCTGCACGATCCCGCGGGCCTATCGGCCGCGCTCGACCTCCCTCTACAGCGACCTGGGCTTCATCCTGCTGGGGTTTCTGCTCAACCACGAGCTTGCCCTCTCCCGGCGCTTCGACGCGCTGCGGGCGCAGATGGGAGTTGTGGAGGATCTCCAGTACAAGCCGCCGTCCCAGTGGTCGCGGCGCATCGCCCCGACCGAGGTCGATCCGTGGCGGCGCCGGCTGCTCGTGGGGGACGTGCACGACGAGAACTGCGCGGCGCTGAATGGCGTGGCCGGACACGCGGGGCTGTTCGGCACCGCCGCCGCCGTCGGCGCGTGCGCGCGCCACGTGCTGCAGGTGCTCGACGGCCGCACGGGGGCGTTCTCCCAGGAGACGCTGCGCAGCTTCATCGCGCGCCGCACCGAGGTGCCCGGCAGCTCGCGCGCGCTCGGCTGGGACACGATGCTGCCGACCTCCTCGTGCGGCTCGCGCCTGTCGCCCCGCGCGTTCGGCCACACCGGGTTCACCGGCACGTCGCTCTGGATCGATCCGGACCGCGGCATCTATGTCGTGTTCCTGACCAACCGCGTGCACCCGACGCGCAGCAACGAAGCAATCCGCCATGTACGGCCGGCGGTGCACGACGCGGTGGTCGAGGGGCTCGGCGGGCCGTAAGGCCCGCCCTACGCGCGCCGTACAGGCCCGTCCTACAGGCGAGGGGCGCCTGGCGGCGCCGCACCGGAAGGCGCCGTACCGCGCGCCGGCGGCGCGCCGCCACCGGGTGGTGGGAATCCGCCTCTGGGCCCGAACCCGGGCGGCTGGCCCTGGCGGCCTGGCGGTTGCCCCTGACGTCCGGGCAAATTCGGCCCGCGGCCGCGCTGCGGTCCCTGCTGTCCCGGAGGGCCGCCCGTGCCCGCCTGCACGTTGGCCGGCGTCGCCACGAACGCCCACTCGTTGTAGCGTCCGCGCCCGTTGTACTCGCGCAGCGAGGCCGCCGTGCTCTTGCTGGTCACGCCCATGATGCCGCCGCGAACGCCGACACCGGGAATCCCGCCGCCACGGGGGCCCGCGCCTCCCTGCCGCGCGGCGGGCTGGGCGCCGCGCCCGATCTGGCCGGCCTGGCCGGCGTCCTGTCCCACAAACAGGAGCTGGAACTCGCCGTCCTCGCTCATCGGATCCCGGTAGCGCCTGCGCAGCATGCGCTCGTTCAGCAGAACGTCGAGGCTCGGCGGGAACGCGCCAGCGTACTTGCGCTGGTAGAGCTCCACGGCGCGCGCGTACTGCTCGCCGCGGAAGACGAGCTCGGCTTCGCGCTCACGCTGCGCGAAGGTGCGCCAGACGGGCATGGCCATGCTCAGGACGATGGCCATGACGCTCATGCCCACCAGCAGCGCGGCCATCGCGTAGCCGTCCTGGCGTCCGCGCCGGGTCATGGCACGTCGATGATGATTTCCGTCCGCGCGTTGGCCGTGCGACCGTCAGCAGTCGTCAGCGTCACCACGACGGTCCTCCGTCCATCGCTCGTGTAGATGCGCGAGGTCACAGGGCCCGAGGTGGTGACCTCACTGCTGTCGTCGCCGAAGTTCCACGTGTAGGACTGGATCGCGGCGTTGCCGGTGCCGCCCTCGCCGCCGCCCGTGTGCGACGCGGTGAACTCGCAGCGCTGCCCCTGCACCGTCGCGGTCCCGCAACTCGCCGACAGCGCGGCGTTGATCGGCGTGCGCTGGGCGGCCTGCGTGACGGTCACCGTGGTCGTGGCCGACGTCGTTTCGCCGTTGATGTCGGTCGCGCGCACGATCGCGGTGAAGCTCCGCGGCGTGCTGCTCGACGGCCCCGAGTAGGTCTTGCTGAGCGTCGTGCTGCTGGCGAGCGTCCCGAGATCCTGCGACGTCCCGTCGCCGAAATCGACCGACGCGGTGCGCAGGTTGCTCGACGTGCTCCCCTTCGCGACCGTGAACACGACGGTCGCCGTGTTGTTCGATCCGGCCTGCACCGCCGAGCAGTTGCCGGTGCCAGACGTCGGCGCGCAGGAGATCGTCACGCTCGGGCCCGTGCGCACGGTGATCGTCAGGTTGCTGCTGGTCTTCGTCCCGGCCGTCGCGCTGACCACCGTCTGCTGGCTCGTGGTGAGCGTCGTGCGCGCCTCGCCATTGGCGTCGCTCGTGGCGGTCGTCGAACTCAGGGTGCCCGCATCGGTGTTGAACGTCACCGGCACGCCCTCGACGCCGCGCCCGGCGTCTGTGACGAGCGAGGCGATGAGCGTGACGCTGCCGCCGTTCGGCGGCACGTTGCCCGGGCTGGCGCGCAGGGTGACGGTGTTGATCGCGGCCGCGCCAATGGTGATCGAGATGGTGTTGGTGTTGGACGAGCCCCCCGTCGCGCCGCCCGAGGTCGCGCGCACGTCGGCTGTGCCCGACGCGCTCCCCGCGGAGAACGTCGTCACCGCGATCCCGTTCCGCGTCTCCACTTCCACCGGGTTGACGGAGCCCAGGTTCGTCGAGAAACGGACCACGGTTCCGTTCTGGACCGGCGTGCCACCCGACTCCAGGACCGTGGCGGTCACCTCGGTCGAGCCGTTGAACGGCAGCACGCGCGAGGCGGCCGTCACGGTAATGGTCGAGCTCGTGGGCGCGAGCAGCGGCGCCTTTTCGCAGCCGGCGGCGGCGACCACCACGATGATGACCAGCAGTACTCTCAGCATCCTCATTTACCACTCTGCATACGGCCGACCGCCGAGGCCGATGCGATCCGAACCGCTCTTCACGTCGAATACCCCGGGCTCGGCGGACGGGTTGGCCGGATCACCCTCCGACAGCGTCGTCTGCCAGGTATCGGCCGAATTCGTGAACGGATCCACCGGGATCGCCCTCAGGTACTTGTCGGTCACAAGCGCGTCCAGCGATGCGGGGTAGCGGTTCTTGTCGGCGTAGTACTGGTCGATCGCATCGCGCATCCGGAACAGGTCCTCGCTGAGCACGGCCTCGCGCGCCCGCGTCTGGCTGTTCGTGTACATCGTCAGCCCGACGCCGGCGAGCACGACGATCAGCGACATCACGATCATCACCTCGATGAGCGTGAAGCCGTCCCGCGCGCGGGCGCACCCGCGCACCGTCCCTACCACTCGCGGTACCTCGTCCCGTCCAGCGCCGTTCCCCCGCTGGTCGTGTAGACGTCGAACACGCTGCGGCCGCCCCACGACGTCGAGTCCGGATTGTCGGTATAGGAGCGGAGCCCCCACTCCGCGGTTCCGGTCATCGGGTCGATCGGGATCCGCCGCAGGAACTTGAGCCGGCGTCCCGACGCGTCGTTGGCGACGCTCACGCCCTCGACGCGCGT
>Ga0194131_10003269_pt1 | contig 25772 bp, 23 predicted proteins | sample TA2KigO120mmetaG_FD_148631 | JGI IMG/M metagenome (GOLD analysis project Ga0194131, IMG submission 148631) | Freshwater microbial communities from Lake Tanganyika, Tanzania - TA2015053 Kigoma Offshore 120m | ecosystem: Environmental > Aquatic > Freshwater > Lake | place: Tanzania: Lake... | reverse complement strand
AAAAAATTAATGAACCCATAATAGAAGTAGAAAAAGAAAACGCATACAAGTTTATAAGCGGATTCGATAGATGGAATGAAGTATCATTAATCATTCATCAGGGAGCAATCTCATCTACAACAGAAAAAAATATACAAACATTACATCACAATAATGTAGCATTCACATTGTTCTTATTTGAGAAAGCAATTCAATATCAAATTCCAGTAAAGTATGCTTCATCAGCATCTGTATATGGAAATCAAACAAAAAAATTAAAAGTAATTAATCCACTAAACTATTATGCAATTACAAAATTGCAAATTGATTACTTCGTTCAGGATAATTTAGATAAGTTTAAATCAATTCAAGGATTCAGATACTTTAATGTATATGGTGGAGGAGAAGAACACAAAGAAGATCAAGCAAGTCCTGTATCAAAATTCACAAAGCAAATTCGTGAAACTGGAAAATTAAAATTATTCAAAGGTTCAGATAAATTCCTTAGAGATTTTATTTGTGTTGATGATGTAGTAGATATTGTTTTGAATAATAATTCAGAATCTGGAATATATGATCTTGGAACAGGATCGCCAGTTTCATTTCAAGAAGTTGCTGAATTAGTAGCAGAAAAAGAAAAAGGGGAAATCGAATACATCGACTTCCCCGAACATCTTAAAGGTAAATATCAAGACTATACTTGCGCTGATATGAAATGGATTGGTAATTATAAGTTTAAATCAGTCAAAGAGTATCTCCTTGAATAACTCTAATACTATCACTATCGAGATGTTGAGTTGAAAATTCAAACATCTCAGTATCTTCTAAAGCATACATTCTATGCCTAAGTCCTACAGGAACGTGGAAATGATCTCCCTTCCTTAGGACTTTTTTTTGTGCCAAGTTAATATCATCATCTTCTCCGTAAAACAATATAAGTTTTCCAGATTGAATATAAAAAGTTTCGTCTTTTATATTATGATAATGCCAAGAACACCTTTTACCTTTTATAAAGTATAAAAGTTTTCCGCAATATTGCTCATTATTAACGATCCACTTTTCAAATCCCCATCCTTTGGGGACCACTTTAATTGAAGAATTCATTTGCCTCTATTGCCTTATCATCTATGTAGTAGTCTGCAGATGGTTTCCCAAGAATAAGTTCGTGATATTTACATCCCCAAATATCTAATTGCATTTTAGTTAAATTATAAAATTTATCTTTTGATTTTTGTATATCATCTTTATATCTTCCCATACCACGAGCGGTAAAATATTTAATTGTATTACCTTCATCATATAATTTATTGATCTTATCTATATTATCTTTTATTGGAATGCTACCTTCATACTTACAAGATTCGCAGTCACCATTAGTACATATAGTACCATCAATATCTACGCAGTAAATCGACATCTTTTTCATTTAAAATATAAGTTCCAGGATTTTGAACGGCAATTGATGCCGCTTTATTTGCTATTCTTATTGCTTTTATAATATCATTATACTTTAAATATCCATAAACTAATCCCGATAAAAATGTATCTCCAGCTCCAACTACATCATATACATTAACTTTAGATGCTGGATATAAAGTATTTTTATAAACGCAACCTTCCGCACCTTTTGTTATAATGATATTATCATAATCTCCAACTAAACTTTCATTCTCTGTTTCATTAATTTTAATGAAACAATTTTGTTTATTTGGTAGTTCAGTTTTTTTACTATCGATAAAAATGGGGCATGTTGTATAATCAACAATTTCAAATAATTTCTGATATGTAAGATACCCTTTATTATAATCAGATATAACAACAGCATCAAAACTGTTTGTCATTACTGGAAGAAGAAGTGGTTTTATTGATTTCTCATTATCAACCCTTAGTATTTGTTGATTGGATTTTTCATCTATAAATCTGGTCTTTACTATTTTTTCTGAATTTGTCAGAAAAGTAACTTCAATATTAAATGCTTGCAAATTGAAATATACATTAGATGCCATTCCTGGTTTAGTTTCCATTCTGGAAAACTCCATCACGGGAACGGGAGCTTCTGGACTTATTCTTTCGCAACGTCCATACATATATTCATCTTCACAACTATCCCCGATCAATAATACTTTGAATGATCTTTGTTGAAGAGTATCCATCTATTCTATCAAAAAATTTTAATTCTGCTGAGTAATATGAACCTATAACTGATTTACCTTTCCAGTCAGATCCAACAATCATTATATCAGGTTTTACAGATTTTACCAAATCTTCTAGTTCTTTATCGGTGCTGAAGAATCTAACCTCATCTACAGATTTTAGATTCGTTAGCATAAATGCCCTATCTTCAGTCGTATTAACTGGCCTAGATTCTCCTTTCTTTTCTTTCACTCTATCATCAGTATCAATACCAACGACAACATAATCACCAAAAGACCTGGCATAATTTAGTAATTCAAGATGCCCTCTATGAAGAACGTCAAATGTACCATTAACAAATACGGTTTTCATCAAAATCAATCTATTATATAGTAAATATATAGTATGTTATTGAAACAGTCAATTTTATGATTACGGTTTATTGGTCTCCTTGGTATAGAGACGTGAATATATACAAAGAAAATTATCTTTGTTATCACGATATAGACAGTGTATATTCAGACTTAGTAAAAAACAAGAACGAAGAAAATATATCTGATAATTTCTTTAATTGTTATGCATTTAAAGATACATTGAAAAATATGTATTGTCTTAGAAATCCATATTCAATTGATGTCACATATCAACATGGAAGGACATTTTCAAATCACCCTAAAAAAGTTGGGTTCGATTTAGCAATGACATCTTTAGTAAAACAAAGCTCTGTAAAAAATAGCTTAACTATAAATTATTGTGTCAATTGGATTTTCTTCACTGAAGAGACATTAAAAATTCAAACTATGCATCCTTCGATGCACAAAACCCATTTAACTGATACTGCATATTATGTTCCGGGATCTTTTGATATTTCTCAATGGTTTAGACCAGTAGAAGGTGCATATCAATTATTTCCTGGAGAATCTACATTAAAAGTAAATGAAGGTGATCCATTAATGTATATTAAATTTTTGACTAATGAAAAAATAGAATTAAAAAGATTTTATTTAACTCAAGATTTAATAGATATGTCACTTAGTTGTACCCAACTAAAAAATTTCAAATCTTTTAAAGGTTTAGACTACCTTTATAAGGTATTCAATAAAAGTCTTTTAAGAAATAAAGTTCTAAAAGAAATTAAAAATAACGTAATTTAGGAGACAATAATGTTCAATAAAAAAGTAAAATTGACTGCATATACTTGGGAAAATGATATTTTTGTAAATGAAAAGCCAACTTATTGCAAACCAGATAATGCAGATTGGTTAAAAAGATTAAAATCCACAAACAAACATCACGATTACCAAAGAAATTATAGTTTTGATGTGGCCTCTGCTAAGCAATGTCCAGCGATCAATAATTATATTAATAGTGGAATAAAATTTAGAGCATGGACTCAAATTAGAGTCAGAGTAAATCCAGATGGAATGGTTGAACATTTACAGGGAACTCAAGATCCAGGACCATCTCCTTTAGTATCTCAACATTCACCAGATCAATATCAGTACATATATCAACAAAATAAAACTGCATTTAAACTTACGAATCCATGGATCTTAAAATCAAATGAAAACATAAAGTATGTTTTCACGGAATCTCATTATTCTACAAATATTTTAAGGGAAAATAATATTATCATTGCACCAGGATTAATCGATTACAAATATCAATTTGCAACAAATGTCCATATGATTGTTGATGTAAAAAAAGAACCATATGAGATTGTTATCCCATATGGAACTCCTTTATTTACTTTATTTCCATTAACAGAAAAGGAAATTGATTTCTCTTGTGAATTTATTTCTCAAGAAGAATATAATAAAATTCATACTCATTTCCCAAGATGTCCTTATAAAAGATACAATCAATTAATCAAGAATCTGAGTGGTTCGAAATCTTAATAAGTTTTTGAATTTCTGGGAGATACAAATATTCAATGTCACTTTTTTCTAATGTATCAATTGCATCTTCAAGAGTTTCAACCAAAGGATCTCCACCCAAATTGAAAGATGTATTAAACAGAATAGGAACTTCACTAAGTTTTTCAAATGCACTAATTAAATTATAATAGTGTTCATTCTGTTTCTTAGTTACAGTTTGAATTCTACAAGTTCCATCAACGTGAATTACTGAAGGGATCTTTTCGGAGATCCCTTCTTTGCATTTTACAGCATACATCATATGGGGAGATTCTTTTCTACCAGAAAGATCAAACCAATCACCAACTTTTTCTTGAAGAATTGAACAAGCAAAAGGTCTGAACCATTCCCTACGCTTCACTTTATTTACAATATCTTTACCATCTTTAATAGTAGGATCAAAAAGGATAGATCTATTACCGAGAGCACGAGGACCACCCTCAGAACGACCCTGAAAAATAGTTACGATATTTCCTTCACGAATAAGTTTAGCAACTTGATCATAAGAAGTATCTTGTGCATCCAGAGAACTTAAAGTTTTTTCATATGTTGATGGATCATATTGGGGTCCATAATAAACAGATTCTTGTTTATTTGGTTTTTCATTTTCCATCAATTGATTATACAACATCTTGGCTGCCCCAATTGATGTCCCCCCATCATGAGAAATTGGTTCGCAGTAAATATTGAGATCTGGAAACTCTTCCCAATACTTATAATTTGCTACACAATTCAAACCATATCCACCACAAATAACAATATTCTTTTCACCAGTAAGATCATATGCTTTTTGAATTAACTCCACCATTTTATTTGAAGTTTCTTCTTGAATAGCAAATGCCATATCTTTCTGTATTTCAGTATATTGATTTTCAGATTGATTTTCCAAATCTTTTTTCAGATATGGAAATCTTTCAAAATTAATTAATGCTCCATTTGGATAAGTTAAAATAATCAGATCTCTATTTCCCCATCCATCTCTAAAAAACTTAGGGATATTATTATTAGGTTTTCCATAAGGGGCAAGACCCATTGTTTTTCCAGCTTCGATTTCTGGAAATCCACAGAATCTAGTAACAGATTCATACATCTTGGTTAAACCAGGATACTCAGTCAGATATACATTTTCTTCTGGTTGATTAAATCCGATAGCGTCTTTTGTTCCAATGTGCTTATACACAGTTTCAAAAGTTCCTGGATATGAAACTTTAAAGATTGTTTCAAACTCGTAGCAAACTTCATTTATTCCTTCAATATTCAGAAAACTTCCTGCACCATCAGCGATTACACAAGCCGCACTTTTAAATCCAGAATTATAAAACCCACAAGCAGCATGCAATTGATGATGAATCGTATCAATATAATGAGTTTCAAATTTAAATTTGTTTCTAGAAATTTTTCTGATGTATCCAGAGTACATATCTTCACCAGTCCAATCAAACTGAGGACCATGACGATGTGTGTGACAAACAATTAAATGATCAATGTGATCAACATAATCAAAAATTTTAGACAGACCAAGAAGAGGAGATCCATCATATTTCATTCTGGAAAGTCTTTCTTCTTCAAGATAAAAAATAACTTCACCATCTTTAAGCAACGTGGTGCTACCATTGTGACCACGAGCAACTGCAGCAATAATTGTCATAATTTATTCTCCGATTTTTTGTTTGATGTGATGTAGAATATTATTAGTAATTTCTTCCAATTCCCGTTGAGTAAAATCCATACAAGTATCATTATACCTGTCTGCTAGATCTCCGTCTAGTCCATGAATTCTAATTGGAGAATATTTTTTCTTATTATTTTTCTTTTCTACGATATTAAAATATTTTGGATAAGAAATGTTTTCTGCAAAAGTTGATCCTATAATAACGCTTCCAGGCTTATTAAAAGCATATGCCATGTGCTGACCAACAGAATCAATACCAACAAAATAGTCCGCTGCTTCTACAATTGCAGCCCACTGTCTAATCCCTGTATCAACATACATGTTTTTATCATTTTCAAATTTAATTTCAGAAAAAGCAATTACATTATATTTTTTTCTTATTCTTTCCGAAATATAAAAGTAATCATCTGTACTCAATGATCTACTTGATGGATCAAATGTATGTCCAGTTTTATGCTGATTTATAGTTCTTCCAAATGGTTGAATAACTACGGTCTTTTTCTTTTTATGGTATTCTTTAACATTATTAATACAATCAAGTGCCTGAATCTCTTCCTGTTTAGATAAAATAATTTCTGGTTTTTCTAAGTCCGAATGATCTTCCGTATTATTAATTAATTTATCAAAAGATTCTGTCAACGATTTCTTCTGATTATAATATCCGTGTTCTCTATAAGGCTCTAATGTAACCAATTCATTTGGTTTAATGATATTTTCAAACAATCCTTTATGTCCAAGATCAAAAGTAAGATCTTGAAGCTCTGGATGACCAATAAAAAAATCCAGACCAGATTCGGAAAGAATGTAAAAGTCTGGACCATTAATTTTATAATATTTTTGTAATGCTGGTAGTGAACAAATTACTCTACCGGCACCACCATTAATTACAAAAACTTTTTTCATAAACACCCCAAAAACAATACAAATTTAATTATACACCATTATGTAGGTAGGTTTAAATTACTCTTCTGGGATTGGAGGTAAATTTAAATCTGTACAAATAGTATCTAAAAGATCTCTATATGTTTGTCTTACATCAATTAAATGTTGAATATATCCATTAACATCATCTTCTGGAAATGGAAAATGACTTTGTTTATGTCCGTCTGGAAATTCTAATTCTGGATCAAAAATAGCAACATTATCTACAACTGTAAAATTTCCAGAATTCAATGAATTGATACTAAAAGATATATTTTTATAATTTCTTTCCCAATCTCTAAGATTAGATTCATTACTTTCAACTCCAAGAATTGGATATGCTTTAGGTCGAGTAAAATTCCTTGGATCTACAGCACCTGCAGATTCTGCAGCAGCAATTGCTTCATCATCTAATGGATCTGGTGGTTCTGGTGCAGTGTCATCTGTTGTATTTTCTAACAATTGATTTTCAAAAAATTCTTGTATTTCGTTTTGTGCATTTTCTTCAAATTCTCTTTCAAGTCTTTCTCTTTCGAGTCTTTCTGGTTCTTCCGATTCTCTGATAATATTCTCAATAATTACATAATCATCGGAATCTACAGAAATAATTTTACCATCATAATAATAATTTCCATTTTCAGCTTGAATATTTCCAATTTCAATCCAATCCAACCCAGAAGTTTGAACAAAATCCGTATTATCAGTTACATCAATTACAACATCAATATCATAATTATTTTTTATAGTTCTAATGTAATACATTGCTTATGTTCCTCCTATTAACCGTAAAGTACGACAACTAATCCTTGACCACCAGTTGGGTAAAGTCTATTGCCTCCACCACCGAAACCTGCTGCAGAATCAAACGTAGCACCGTTGCCATATCTAATATCATTGACATTCGTTGCATTATTTCTAATTAAAGTAGAAAGAGGAATTTCCCAAGAATCATTAATGATAGATGATCTATCATTAATATATCCAACATTTAAGAATCTATTTCTGCAATCAGTACAATTGGTAGCAGAGCATTGAACAAGTCCATAAGGACTACACCAGCAATGAGCACCACCAGAAAAGTTACTGCCAAATACGTATGTCCAACCAGTTCCAATACATCTGTAACACCATTGAGCAAAACTAGCACCTTTAAATGCAGTACAATTGGAGAAACAACCTGGATAATATACAGAACAATAGCAACTAAGTTGAGTTCCACCAAAAGAGTAATCATATCCAGAACTATAATGGGAATATGAAACCTGTAAACAGCAACTTGTTCCTCCACTAGTTGTTCTATCTATTCCATAAGTAACTGAGGTTACCATCTGTTCGGAAGATCCTCTTTTTCCAATATCTGAACTATTTCCAGACTGAGCACCAACTCCAATTGGTTTGTCTTTAATCACTGCGGTATCACCAGATCCTGGGAAATTATTTCCTAATGGACCACCTTGAACTTCCCCAGATATGTTACATGTACACTTTGTAGAATATCTTCCAGCAAATGAGAATCTTGAGCTTGCTCTACAACACAAACCAGAACACGCACAAAGGTTTGATGTTGCAGCACAAAGTCCCCAACATCCACAAGAAGTCTGGTTACTCCAACCATTATTAAATCCACAATAGCTTCCAAATACATAATGATATCCAAGAATACAGTAGCAGTTAAATACTGGATTAATCCAGCAAGAACTCGTATTACCAGAAATAGCACCGCCACCAGCCATACAAGAAACACCATCAAGATAACCATCATATAAAAATTCGGGAATTAAAACTCCTCTTCCACCATTTCTATTGATGTCACCACCTGAAGCGCATCCACCGTAATTATAATATCCAGAAATATTATTTGCATGTCCACATCTTGGTAATTGGAAATTAAATGCTACTGGATTATCATTACTATTATCTCTAGCAGCACTATTTCCAGTACAAGACCATGAATGAACCGTATCAGAAGCATTGGTTGCACTAACTGTTGTATATCCAGATGCCGCAACACTACTTGCACTAAGTCCACCAGAAGATCCAACATTAATTGTTAATGTTTTACCAGCAATTCCAGAATCATAAGTCCTTTCAGCATATCCACCACCAGCACCAGTAAGATGTCCAGTGAAACATACACAATAACATGATCTCGGAAAATCTACACCAGAACAACAATTATCAGAAAGAAAACAATATGTTCCAGATCTATAATCGGAACCCGCTCCAATGACAAAAACTTTTGCTTTTTTTGCATCTGGTGGAACATTAAATGTTGTTGCTCCAGGAGTGCTAAAAACTGCTGCTCTTGTAAATGAAGCTTCTATAGTAGATGCCCCTGCAGTTCTTCCCGCTGCAGATCCTAAAAATCTTGCCATTTAATTTTAACCTCCAATTACAGGGTAGATTGCTCAAGTCCAAATACTGAAACTGAAGTATCTGCGGTAGATGAATATACTACAACTCTTTTAGTTTCATTTAATGCAATTCCAGTTCTTTCCAAAACACCGTTCGGAAGAATTACTGCATCATATTCAATATATTCACTATTGACTGGAGTAGATGCCGCAGCAAGAGCAAGTCTAACACTCGCGGATGAAGATCCGCGATTTGTTATGCTCACGTTAACGACAGACAATGTATTAGCAGGAACTGTATATACAGTAGTAAGTGTGGTTGCAGAAGGTGCTGACTGACCTAAAATACCAGATGCCATCTTAAAAACTTAATATCCTTTTTTTATTTATAAGTATCACAGACTCTGCGATAAGAAGTAAGAGTAAATCTTAGACTCTTCAAGACTAGATCCGCCATAATTTTCTACGAATGCTCTTACAGCAGCCTGTGTTGGAACTTTAGTATTGCTATTGGCAGATAAAGTTGGGTCAGTTGAAAATTCACTAATAGAAGCACCCAACTGAGCACCAATTGAACCAAGTCTCAAAGATGTAAGACCAGACAGGTCAAATGCAGAGGCATTCAATGTTGCGGATCCAGTTGCCTGATTAACTCGGAAATACTTACCAACACGGAAGTTACCTTCTTGGTCAGTGGAAACATAATAAACACGACCTGGAAATCCTTCAATAATTTCATTAGAAGGAATTGGTTTAACTGAAGGAACGTTTGGCCAATTAGTTGTAGAAGTTCCACCAGTTCCAATTTGAAGGAAGTCGTGCCCAGTAAATCTTGCTTGACTATAAAGATATCTCACTTTAATGTCTTGCTCATCATATGTCTGATTTCCTTTTTCTTCAGCAAGAACCGTAATCGTAAATCCAAATGGATCCGTTGATCTAGAATTAATCTTCATAAATTCATTATCAATTTTAACATAATTATTAGCAACATATCCGGAAGCAACGGAAGATCTAATAAATGTTTGGATTCCAGTTACATCCTTCCAAAGATATTGAGCTGGAGATATAATAGAACTTTGACCAATAGCAGTTATAGTGTCATTAGTTGCATAAGTATTTGCAACACCTGCACCTTGAGATCCTCTAGTAACTACAATTGAAGTAGATGTTGGAATATTGGTAATCTTCATCAATTCATTCTTAGCAGTAAGAACGAATCCATTATTTACAAATCCGCTACTATCATTAACAAAAATTGTTGTATCAGATGTAGCAACTGGAACTGAAAGTGTAGCTGTCGCTCCAGCAAGTGGATAAGAATGAACATTCGCAATTCCACCAGTATGAGCAGCTGCAACAGTTCCTAATGCACCTCTCTGAACAAATACTGTTCCAAGTCCAGTTGCACCCAAACGACTTACTGTTTGAACAACAAATGTAAACGGATCAGCACCGTCAATTTGAACATTATTTTCTCCGCCATTACCACTTCCTTTGAGGAATTCTATACTACCACCAGGTTCAAATGCGGTCGATAATCCAGCAAGAACTAATGTCAATCCAGCTTGACCAGTATTAGCACTGGAATTATTAGAAAGGAATGCAGTAGTTCCAGATCCAATTCCTCTAATCAATTCTCCACGAGTAAATCCAGTTCCAAGACCAGCAGTTTTTCCTGCTCCAGCACTAATTAATGAATATAGAATTTTGCTTGTTCCAGTTTGGACACTATGAATATATCCAACTGCAGTAGATGTATTACCAATAATTCTTTCACCAGCACTAAATCCAGAACCCTCAACTGTAAGTGGTAGATAACTTAAAGATAATCCCTCAACTTTTCCTGTGAGATATTGTTCTGAAGTATTATAACCAGAACTTACTAATCCATAAGTTCCCCAAGAACTATTTCCTGCAAGAGATCTAATTCTTCCGCCACGAGTTGAACAGTAGCTAATAAAAGCATAATAAGTAAAGCACGAAACAAATTCCGATGCTGCATTGTTTGTGACCCAGAATCCAACTCCATAATCATGAATATTGGTGAACGAGTCAAAAACGATAGATTTGTTCGATACTTGTGGAGTATTTTCATAAGTTCTGTGAACTTTACCATCAACAACTGCACCTACACCTCCAGTAGAGAATGCTGAACATTGAGATACATATGGAGACTTTGTAATTGGAGAAGATGGATTTAATGCTACGAATACTCCTTTAATTGTAGCATTATTTAAATCGTATGGTTGTGCAGTATAAGTAATAGAAGTAGGAGAAACTGTCTGTGCTACGCTGACTTGTGCAGTTGTGCTATTAGTAACACTAACAATTGTTGTTTCTGGTGCAACTCCAGTTCCAGTTAAAGTTACTCCAATTAAATCATCATTTAATCCAGAAGAGGAAAGGGAAGTTCCAGTAATACTTCCGCTTACAGATTTTATAACTCCAGCTTGACTAAATCCAGTCATACCTTCCATGACAAGATCTTTGAGCATTGTCTTATTGCTCAACATAAACATTGTTGCTTCAGAGTTACTTCTGGTAATAACTGTAGAAATTCCGATTGAATTTCCGGAATCAAACCAAGTGTCACTATCACTCCAAGCACCACCAACTAAAGGTTGAATATGAACTTGAGTTTCATCATAATTTGAATATAGAATTCTTGCGACCTTAGTACCAGATCCATTACGAACGGTAGATCCATAAGAAACGTTATTCGCAGTAGATCCAAGTCCAACTACTTGATAATTTGAATTTCCAGCAGCAGGTCTAATCTTAGTGGTTCTGATATTGTCGCCAACAATAGATACTTCTTCAGGAACAATAATTGGAAGAACTTCATTATATACACCAGCTTTTACATAAATTGTAGCTGGACCAGTTGCAATTCCACAAGCGTGTTTAATAGTAGCAAATGATCTGCTAATATTAGAACCATCATTGGAATCACTTCCCTCTTCAGTAACATAAAATACTGGATGGGTAGTATTATTTTTCTCCCAATTTGGTACTCCACCGCTACTTACAGTAAGTACTTGACCGTTTGTTCCAATTGGAAGTCTACCAGGACCAGCTCCAGATTGATAAACTAAGTCTCCAGTTGTAGTAAGAACATTAGTTTCGGCACCTGCAGATAATGTATTCCAAAATCCACCAAGAGCATCAGTTACTGGATCTTGATTAAAGTTTGAAGATGCTACACTAACATAACTATTGCTACCTTTTCTTACAGAATCTCCAAGTTTGTAGTAAGTGGTTGAAGTCCAAGTTCCTACCCAGTTAAATCCCTTAATAATAAGATCCCAATAATTAGTATCAATAGGATCATTATTGGTACTATTCGTTTTTGCTACATACGAATATCCACCATATCTTACAACATCTCCAGGTATATACGCAGTCGAAGTGCTATAAGTTCCAGCAATACTAAATCCAGTAGTAAGAATATCCCAATCGTTTGCTAAATTCTCACTAGGTGGTTTATTAGTATGAATAGAAGTTGCAACATAATTATAACCACCATAGGTTACAATATCTCCAACTTGATATGCTGTTCCAGAATTCCAAGTATCTTCATACTCAAATCCTTGAACAAACTCTGTAGTATAAGCAGTTCCAAACCCGGAACTAGTACTAAATCCAGTATTTACAATATATACACTATTTCCGTACTTAACAAGATCGTTTGGTCTATAGAAAGTATTGGTTTGGAATACTCCTCTATTGGTCAGACCATCAGCAAGAAGAGTCCATTTTGCTTGGTCATTTTGAAACCAAGAAACTTCACTTGCGGCAGAAGTATGGGCAATTCCACAAATATAAGTACCAGAAGCAAATTTTACAATATCATTTGGATTGTAAAAAGTTCCAGAACTCCAGTTACCTCTAAATTCAATACCTTTTACGTGTAAGGACCACTTTGCTCCATCAACACTTGCCCAATTATTAGAGGTAGATGTTGAGGTATGATTTGAAATACAAACATAAGTGTTTGCACCAAATTTAACAATATCGTCAATTACATAGGCGGTATTTCCATACCAATCGCCTCTCCAATTGAACTTTAGTCTTCCAAGTCTAAAATCTGCCATCGTTTTCTAATTCCTTACTTAGGTCCTTCGGTTGAATAATTATAATCGCCAAATCTAGCCACCAGATATCCATCGTTATCGATGAAGTAACTCAATCTACGAAAATCAAACCTGTACTGTTGATATTTATCTGCTGGATGATTTGTATAAGATTTTTCTTCAGTTGTCTCTTCAACATAGTCTACACCTTCAAGAAAATCCGGATAAGGTGTTCCATCTGTTCTGTGAAAGTCGAAAACATCATTATCAGTTGTTCTCACTTTTGTATATACCAACATTCCATCTGGTTCACGCCTTAAGGCATGAATATGAAAATTATTTTCTTGTGAGACCAATTTACCGCCACCGGATCCACCACCTGGGGGCGAAAACATACTTTCGCTTAGAAACATCGTCATTTAAATTAACCTCCAGTAATTTCCTTCCCAGATTAATTCGATTGAAGCACCAGCAACATCACAGATTAAAGGCGAATCAACGAACGAACTATGATCTTTTAATTGTTCACTATTTTGAGTAACTATAATAAGATTATTTATGTCCCAATATGATTCCGCATCAACTATAGTGATGCAATCTCCTACACTTTTTATAGTAGGTAAAGTTGCTGTAAATACTCCAGATGAAGTATCAGCAAAATATTTTACATTTACTCTTAAGTTAGTAGCAGAAGAAATTACATCATACCTAGCTTTTGTTATTTCAAATCCACCATTAGTAGAACCATCATGAACTCGGAGAGTTTTTTTAGTTGTATCTACTGTTACCTCAGCAACAGCACCAATAAAACTGGAATGTTCTTGTTCAGTTCCCTTTCGTAACTGTACCCTTTTTGTTACATTATCAGGCATGAATTTGAATTTGTCTTTAAAATATTTATCAAATTATAATAAGACGTGTTGGTTGAGGTCTTGCATAATTTATCTTTCTATCTTCAGATTGTCCGGTCAATTGAGATTCAGCAAATCCATAATAATTTGCTCTTGAATATGATTCTAATCCTCTACCAATTATATTAAATAGAACTCTTGCTATGCCATATGCTATAGTTACACTGTCTGTAGATCCAGAAATTGCGAATAATCTACCAGTACCAATGTAAGAAGATGTCTGAGAATCGACTCCATTACCAACAAATCTAAAGATAACTGGTTCAGTTGGAGCAAATACTGTAATAGATTCAGTTCCATTAATAAAGGAGAATAAAGTTCCAGATCCAATATGAGGTGCGGGAACAATAGATTCTTCTGCATTTCCAGTAAATTCAAATAGAACCTTAATATCATCTGGGGAGAATCCAACTGATTCAGTTCCACCAGAGAAGGAGAATAGAGATCCTTGACCAATATAAGACTTGGTTCTTTTCTCTTCAACGTTACCAACAAATATAAACAGTGCGGTATCTTCTGGTGGATTAACAACTGTTGCTTCAGTTGTGCTGCTAAAGGCGAAGAGAGAACCACTTCCAATATTATTAAATAAGTATCTACCATAACCTTCACCACCAATTTTGAATAATTCTCTGGTATCATCTGGAGAGAATCCAACGGATTCAGTTCCACCAGAGAAGGAGAATAGAGATCCTTTACCAACATAAGAATTGGTATTCTTCTCAACTGCATTACCAGATATGGTAAAGAGAACTTTAGTATCATCTGGAGATACAGATCTTGCTTCAGTGGCACCAGTGAATGCAAACAGAGAACCTGAACCAATATTATTGGCAAGAATCCTATTTCTAGATTCACCAGAAATACTAAAGAGAACTTTAGTATCATCTGGAGAAACTGTGTAAGATTCTGTTCCACCAGAGAAGGAGAATAGAGATCCTTTACCAACATAAGAATTGGTATTCTTCTCAACTGCATTACCAGATATGGTAAAGAGAACTTTAGTATCATCTGGTGATACTGCTCTAGATTCAGAAGATCCAGTAAATCCAAAGAGAGATCCAGAACCAAGATGAGATTCTGTATTCTTCTCAACAGCATTACCAGTAATTGTAAATAAGACCTTAGTATCATCTGGAGATACTACTGTAGATTCGGTCTTACTGATGAATGTGAAGAGAGATCCAGAACCCACATGAACATCAGTCTGCCTCTCAATACCATTTCCAGATATAGTAAAGAGAACCTTAGTATCATCTGGAGATACAACAAATGCTTCTGTTCCACCAAGGAATGCGAAGAGAGATCCAGAACCAATATGCTTAAGTCTGAATATTGGAACTACAGATCCATCTACATCAATAGTGACAGATCCGTTGTAAGAATCCGTTGCCGTTTCAACTGCACTACCAGAGAACTTGAATAGTGCTGTGTCTTCTGGTGGATTGGCGACTACTGCTTCAGTTGAGCTGACGAATGTAAAGAGAGATCCAGATCCAATATGTGGAGCTGGAGATACAGATTCAGTTGCAACTCCATTAATACCAAATTCACCAGATCCAATATGACCAATCTTAAATATTGTATATGCAGAATCGTCATTGAATCGGAATGTTCCAGATGCATGATGATAATTTGATGATTTCTCAACTACATCACCATAGAATTTGAATAGTACAGTATCTTCTGGTGGATTAACAACTGTTGCTTCAGTTGTGCTGCTAAAGGCGAAGAGAGATCCGGATCCAAAATAAGAATTGGTATCACTAGCAACGGCAGATCCAGAGAATGTAAATACTCCCCCAATTTGCTGTTCTGCATATGTTTCCGAATCTGTTCCTCCGCCAATTGCAAAGAGAAAACCAGAACCAATATTTCCACCAGAAATGAATGTATCTTCTCCAGATCCATATAATTTGAATAAAGTTCCCTCTTCTGGAGGATTGAATACTACGGATTCAGTTTCACTGACGAATGTGAAGAGAGATCCAGAACCAACATAAGATGATGCTGCAACAACATATGCATCACCAGAAATATTGAATAGACCAGATACTCCTGGAGTTTTAACCGAAGATTCAGTTCCACTGACGAATGTGAAGAGTGATCCAGAACCGAAGTATGTTCCTTTAGAGGAGGATTCCGTTGCTGTACCAGTAAACTTATAAAGAATTCCTTCAGTCTGAGCAGATTTAAATGTGGATTCAGTTGAACTACCAAAGCCAAAGAGAGAACCAGATCCTTTATGCGATAATCCAACAATAGGATCTCCGGAAGATCCTTTAACACTAATAGTTCCAGATCCAATTTCAATTGGAGTTACAAAGACTTTTGCTTCTCCACTAATCTCAAATTTACCACCACCATAATTAATCGTCGTTCTTGGAGTAAGAGCAAACGAAGAAATAACAATTGATCCGTATGGAATTATAGTTCTATCTGGAACAATAAATCCATAATCTTCAATTTCTCTACCAAGGAACTCAGTATCAGTTATTGTTCCGTAATCTTCAAAATCAAGATGAGATTCTGATACAAATCCATAATCATGATTAATAATTTCAATTCTGGCAGATTCATTATACGAATACGTTACTTTTTCATCAATCTGAATATCATTAATGACTTTACCTGATCCATTATGAGCAATAATAACTCTTTCAACAGCAGCACCAGAGAATCTAAATAGATTTTCTCCAGGTGGAGCGTTAAAGAATAATATTTGGGATCCGCTACCAAAGCTAAAAAGAGATCCAGATCCAACATAAGATTCGGTATTCTTCTCAATTCCACTACCAGTGATACTAAAGAGAAGAGTATCATCTGGAGGATTGTAGAGCGTTGCCTCAGATGAACTATTGAAATTAAATAAAGATCCAGATCCAAAGTATTTGAGATGAACGGTTACATAAGAATCGCCTTTGATTCCTACTGATCCCTTTCCAAATTCTCTAGGAGTTACGAACAGTGAAGCCTGACCAAAAATAGTGAAAGATACTTCACCAATATTAATTTTAATAAACTTATAATCTACAGCATTTCCAAGAGATATTGATCCATAAGGAACAATAGTCTCACTAAGTGTGATTACTCCATAATCATCAACTTGCCTTGATGTGTAAATTTGATCGGTTATATTTCCGTAATCTTCCGATAAATTTACTACATTAGTTATACTCCCATAATTAAGTTCATTATCACTTAATACATATATCGCAGAAGAATCATTATATGAATGTACAACCGAACCTACCACTTCTCCAACTATGGCATTTCCTATTTGTGATGGTTGAGAAGTATAGGAAAAAGTTGCCATAGATTATTATTTTATTTGATTTAATCCATCATAAAATACTAATTTTTTAGATATTTATTGGTTCAAATAAAATCACGATGGAGATCGGCATCTAAATTCTCCTTTTTATTATTTTTTTATTGCCTTATTCTTTATTTAGTGTCTATATTTTATCAAAAAAAAGAGGGTCACTTTAGTGATCCCTCTTAAAACTTTTTTTATTAACGAATATCAGTCGAGGCTGATATTGAGGGTTACTTTGATTTGGTCTCCATTGTTTTGAATGTTGTAAGGACCATTTGTGAATTTCTCAGCGAACATGATGCTGCTATACAGGGTTGCACTTCCTACACCAGAAAGAGCAGGAACAGTAGTGAATTTGTTTGCGGTTGGAGTTGAGAATACAGTATATGTAGATGAAGTAATTCCAGTAGCAGAAGCACCACCAGAAACATAAATTACATCACCAGCAACGAGTCCGTGACTTGTAGCAGTTACTGCACTTGCATTAAATGTAACTGTGTCTCCAGTAGCAGACTGAATGTTATTTGTTAAGACATTATTGATATAGATAATTCTATTTTTCTCATCAATTCCAGTAACAACTGTATCAGCAGGAATTGCATTATCTTGACCTGCACTGAAACTATGAGTTACTCCCATACCTAAAGCAACATTCTCAGTTTGGTTTACAAAGAAAGTTACGATTCCAGATACAACACCATAATTTGGTCTATCGAGAACTACGTTATCCGTTCCGCCAACATTTTGGAGACCAACTACTTTTGCTCCAGTTGCAATACCAACACCAATTACTCTCTGTCCTGTAGTAATTCCAGTAGGACTATCAACTTCAACAACAAATCTTGAGGTTGCTCCAACTCCAGTTGGGGTATGTCTCTTATCAAATAAAGTGAGATAAGATTGACCAACAACACCAATGGTTCCAGTCTTAGCAATTCCAGCATCTGCAGCGACTGTTGCAGCGTGAAGAACACCATTTAAGGTGTGTGGCATATTATTTGCACGAACAAGATAATATCCGTAAATATTATTTGCAGCACTTGTAAAGGTAAATGTCTGTTCTGGATAAGATGCAGTTGTGGTTCCTACACCAAACTCAAGACTTTGAGATGAAAAAGTAGATCCATTAGGAACTGACAAAACCAATGTATTTCCGTTAATCGCACAAACCGTTGCTTTTGCACCTACACCACCACCAGATACATAGTGACCAACTGCAATACTAGTTACAGAAGATACCGTAATAGTATATTCACCAGAGTTTCCACTTCCAGTTGTAATCTTAATTGGATTAACAATAGTTCTTACGTTCCATCTGGTTCCATCAAGGAGAACACCGTACTGACGAGAATAGTCTTGACTGTTTGTTGTATTTACAACACCTGGATATCCTGTTACTGGAGTTGATCCATAACCAACGAGTCCAGATGAATCATATGGTTCGTAATATGCATATTGCGATGGTACGTCTCCTTCAGCAGGGCTACCATTAGTATTATGCGAACTTGTATAAAGCTTCAGAATTAAGTTTCTGGGAATATTGCTATTGCTATTAACAAGGTAGCGCAGCGATTGGAGTTCCCCATTATCGTGAACTAAAAGTGCCATTTATAAATCTCCTTTTGATGGAAACGCAACGAATTTATTTCTTCTTTTATTTATAAAATTTAAGAAAGGTAGTATTTAGAGTTTTAGTCTAAGAAATACTGAGCATTTTTGTATACCAGAACAAGACAAAACAGTGAAATCCAATATATCTCCAGCAGTAATTGTCCTATTCCAGGTAGTTAAATCTTCATCTCTATTCTTGCTATGATTAATTAGTAATGGAAACTCGCTACCCACTATAGAATTAAATCCATTTGGAAAATTTGCATATGTAGTCTTCTTTATATCAATTGCAATATTACCTACACTCTTTGCAACTAACATCCAAGAATCTATAGTTCCCGTAACATCAACGTGAATATATCCTTTAGATCCAGGTTCTATATCAAAAGATCCATTATCTAAAACAAAATTAATTGTTCTAGTTAAATCTGCAGCAGTTGCAAGTGCTACCCCAAAAAATGAAGACGCCCCAGCTGGTGGAGTAGTAAAATAAATGGTGCTACCAGAAACTTGATAATGAATGTTCGGATTTAATACTACATTGTTTATAGAAACAATTAATTGTTGAGGATTAAGAGGAGTATAGGGTTGACCATTAACCGTTAATGAAAATGACTGAGTGCTACCATTAAAAAGATTTGAAATATTATCTAATAGTAAATTACTATACTGAGTAGATTTAGTTGGTATTTCATAATTTACGCCAACATTATACTGAGGCAACCCATACTGCTGGGATAACTCATAAGTATTATCGTCTAGCGTTATTAAATAATCAGACATTATGCAGTAACTCCTGGAGTGACAATAACCGATCCTTCAATAACCCTTGTCTTAAGAGAATTTGGTGAAGTTAAAACTACATCATAAACATATCTTCCTTCTTTTAATAAAGAAGTTTGATTATCTGTCATAGTCAAAGAAATTCTACCATTTACTCTATCTAAAAAATTAACCGTGATAGAGTAAGTATCTGTAGAGGTATAATATTTTCTTAATGTACTTACAGCAGAATATCCTAAAAGATTCAAAGGAACATGATTTTTATTTCTGACTGTAAGAGTAACCTCAAAATCAACCCCTTGTTCGATGGTTAGATTTAAGGGTATTGCTGCCATTTATAATTACCCTTTTACTTTTTAATTATATTTATAGTAGTCAGAAGTAATTAAAATTTATATTAAATCTTCCCATAGGATCGTCAGTGCAAGATGTGCTTTGATGTAAAATTGAAGGATCAAAAAATAACATTCTATTTTCTACGGAATCTATTTCCGTACCATCATTTAAAATAGTTTTTCCATTGTTAGTATTCAAATATAAAATTGCTCCTTTATGAGAAACGTGTAAATCAACATGAGGAGAATGTTTAATTATTTCTCCAGTTCTAGGATAAAAGTTTGCTTTAATCCTATGAATTGCAATTGGTTCTATTTTTAAAAACACTGGAAATAAAATTTCAAACCAACGACTTACAGGACTATGTTTTGCATACAAAAGGTGACTCATATAATGACCATCACCACTCCCAAGATAAGAAACTCCGTGAGTAACAAACCAGGGAAAATCTTCACCAAAAACTATTGTCCTTTTAATTGTATCAAAATCTTCTTTTTTTAAAAAATTATCTATAATTTCGTATTTAATAATTTTCATTTAATTTAATAGTCCTTTTAATAAATGTGTTGCTTCAGAAAACCTATCCACGTAATGAATCAGTTTCATCTCTTCATTATTAAGAAATCCATTATCTAACATTTCATCTTCAATCCAATGTTTCAATGTTCTCCACATTCTACCAACACAAATGATTGGTTTTCTATCAATGTGATTTACTTGAACCAATTGATAAATCATTGCCATTTCAAGAAGAGTTCCAATTCCACCAGGAGTTACAACGAAAGCATCACAATCAGCAAAAGTTTTTAATCTTGAATAGAATGTCTGATGCTTTTCATATTCCTGAACATAAGGATTAACACCTTCTTCAAATGGAAGGTAGATTGCCTCTGCAACAGAACAAAGTGAATTCTCAGTACAAGCACTCATTGCTCCTTTATTTGCCGCTTCCATAGTTCCTGGACCACCTCCAGTTACTACCACCCATCCTTCTGCTGCAATATTTTTACCTAGTTTTTCTACTGCCTTATAAAGTCCAGAATCAAAATCAGTTCTTGCGGATCCGAATATCGCTACTTTTTTCATCTTTATCTTTTTCAGACTTTCTATATATCTGAGGCCAAGTATCTCGGATAATCTCAGCAAGTTTGTAAGGCGTTTCTGAACTAATCATTAAAAAAGGGGTCGTTTCCGACCCATATTATAACATAGTTATTTAGTTTTAGGTCGGAAGGGGCAGTCAGGACATCCTGCCCCACAGCATCCCTTAGAGTGCGTTGCCACGGGGCAAGACCTCTTCTGGGAACACGAAGTTCTCGTGTGGTTGATCTACAGGAGCCATCCACGCTCTAAGTCCCTCATTAAGAAGTATATTTTTTGTGTAAAATGTCTCAAATTCCGGATCTTCTGCTGCTCTAACTTCCTGACTAACAAAGTCGTAAGCACGAAGATTGAGAGCAAGACCGATAATCCCGATAGAAGATGTCCAGAGACCCATGACGGGAACAAAGAGCATAAAGAAATGTAGCCAACGCTTATTACTAAAAGCAATGCCGAAGATCTGAGACCAAAATCTGTTCGCAGTGACCATACTATAAGTCTCTTCCTCTTGCGTGGGTTCAAAAGCTTTAAAAGTATTTGACTGTTCGCCATCTTCATAAAGCGTATTTTCTACTGTAGCACCGTGAATTGCACATAGCAGAGCACCACCAAGAATACCTGCTACACCCATCATATGAAAAGGATTAAGAGTCCAGTTGTGAAATCCCTGCAAGAAGAGCAGGAATCTAAAAATTGCTGCTACACCAAATGATGGAGCAAAGAACCAACTGGATTGACCCAGTGGATACATTAAGAACACAGATACAAATACTGCAATCGGTCCAGAGAATGCGATTGCATTATAAGGACGGATGCCCACCAGTCGGGAAATTTCAAACTGACGAAGCATAAATCCAATCAGACTAAAGGCCCCGTGGAGCGCCACAAAAGTCCAGAGTCCCCCAAGTTGGAACCACCTGACGATATCCCCTTGAGCCTCAGGACCCCAAAGTAGAAGAAGAGAATGACCCATAGAATCTGCAGGCGTTGACACAGCAGCCGTAAGGAAATTAGCGCCTTCAAGATAACTAGACGCCAACCCGTGGGTGTACCAGCTTGTAACAAACGTTGTGCCAGTAAGCCAGCCACCAAGGGCAAGATAAGCAGTGGGAAAAAGTAATAGTCCAGACCAACCCACAAATACAAAGCGATCTCGTTTAAGCCAGTCATCCAGGACATCGAACCATCCTCGTTGCGAAATTGGTTGTGAAAGAGTAGAAGAAGTCATAACCTCCTATGTATTTCTCATATTTATCTTAACATTACTTCATAAAGAGGTCAATGAGTGTTTGTACTCATCCCCAATAAATTACTGAAAGAGTGAAGACGACAAACACAATCACTGTGAATCCCATCATAGCTACTCCTGCCCAGATAACCCAATCTTCCATGGGGTGATGTTGATTATTATGAGACATTTTAACTAATCACCTCAAGAGAATCAAATGAACAATCATATGTCCCCTTGCGGTTAGTGTCTAAGTACCTAACTTTCATTGCAATTGGAGGAAAATATTCATCATCTTTATCATACATAAATCCCAAAATTTCAAATTCTCTTCCGTGTTTTCTTTGAATTGGATTATTAATCCTACAAATATCACCTACTTTAAAATTAAACATAGTTTTTATACAAATAAAAAAGAGGGTTGTTACACCCTCTAATTATATCAGTTATTCAGTTTTTATCAACCGATTGCAGGTGCAGTGAGAGCAACAGGAGTGTTCTCAGCAGCAGCAAGATCCAGAGGGAAATTGTGTGCGTTCCTTTCGTGCATCACTTCCATACCCAGACCAGCACGGTTCAGCACATCTGCCCAGGTGTTGAGCACACGACCCTGACCATCAATGATGGACTGGTTGAAGTTGAAACCGTTGAGGTTGAATGCCATTGTGCTAACGCCCAGGGCAGTAAACCAGATACCGACAACAGGCCAAGCAGCGAGGAAGAAGTGCAGCGAACGTGAGTTATTAAAGGAAGCGTATTGGAAAATAAGGCGACCGAAATAACCGTGTGCAGCTACGATATTGTAGGTTTCTTCTTCTTGTCCGAACTTGTAACCATAGTTCTGAGACTCTTGCTCGGTAGTTTCGCGGACAAGGGAAGACGTAACCAGACTTCCGTGCATAGCACTAAACAGAGAGCCACCAAATACCCCAGCAACCCCAAGCATGTGGAACGGATGCATAAGGATATTATGTTCTGCTTGGAAGACGAGCATGTAGTTAAACGTTCCCGAGATTCCAAGAGGCATTGCGTCAGAGAAGGAACCTTGACCGAAAGGATAAACAAGGAACACCGCAGAAGCAGCAGCAACAGGAGCAGAGTAAGCAACGCAAATCCAGGGACGCATACCAAGACGGTAAGAAAGTTCCCATTCACGACCCATGTAAGCATAGATACCGATTAGAAAGTGGAAGACGACCAGTTGGAAAGGTCCTCCGTTATATAGCCACTCATCAAGTGAAGCAGCTTCCCAAATGGGATAGAAGTGCAGTCCAATTGCATTGGACGAAGGAATTACAGCACCAGAGATGATGTTGTTTCCGTACATGAGAGAACCAGCAACGGGTTCACGGATTCCATCAATGTCCACTGGGGGAGCACCGATGAATGCGATAATGAAACAAGTCGTAGCAGCAAGCAGGCAAGGAATCATCAGAACTCCAAACCAACCGACATAAAGACGATTATCGGTTGAGGTAACCCAGTTGCAGAATTGTTCCCAAATATTCGATTGTGATTGTTGACGTGAAATTGTAGCAGTCATTTTTGATTAAAAGAGTAGTAAGACCATCAGGGAAATGGTGGAGTTACTATTCCCCAGTCACCCTCAGACTGGGTATGAGAGACGTAATTTATACTCCCCATAGGTCTCGGTTAGTGGGAGTTTAACAATGTTAAGAAAACTTTGTGTTTCGTAACATTTGTTTACCTATTTATCATAGCACTGGGTTCAGTCCCCGTCAAGGGGGTCCAATCAGGAATCTGGTAAAACTGATTTAACTGATTTTAGTTTTTTTGCTTTTTGAACCTTTGCATCAATTTTAGGATTACCAGTCGGTGGCATAGAGTTTGCACTAATTGGATCCAATTTATTATAAGCATTTGATACTTTTTCCCCATCAATTAAATCTGGATGAAATCCACCGACCATTTCTGGTGGGTTTTCATTTGGATATCCAAGTTTTGATGGTTTATTTGTATAATCAATTTCTTTTTTTAATGCCTTTGATACTTTTTTAAACAATGGATCTTTATCTGCTTGAAGAGTCTCTTGTTCTGCAAAATATTGATTGAATACTTCTTTATTAAATTCATAATCTAACCGATCATTTAATTCAGACTGAAGGATGCTTTCTTTTTTTCCGTTTTCATCAGCAATAAAAAGTAAAGTTTCTCCTTTAACATCTTCTTTTCTAACAATTTTATGGGGTGTTCCATCTTTATCAAAAAATCCCGAATACTTATCTTTGCTTCTATTTCTTTCTAGCAGATATTCCCAAGCATGATCACTTGCACCAAGATGATCCAAAACAACGTTTTTCTTATCTTGGGACATTCTTTCATTTTGCTTTTTCTCATATCTCCCCCAAAGTCGTTCTTCTGCTGGTTTAAAAGAAGTAGGAACTTCTGCTTGCTTCATTAAATCAACGTTAATAGTTCTATTTGCTCTTGGTTTGATTTTATATTTTACTTTTGGTTGTTCTGGAGGAACATATGGTTTTTTAATATCACGAATAATTCTTCTAGTATTGGAGTTATCAAAACTTTCTTTTACTTTACTGGTTTTTGTTTTTAAATGTTTATCAAGAATTTTTATTATTTCATCAATTTTATCATATGGATCAGGATACTCTGAAAAAAGTTTTAAGACAAAAGCATTTGCATAATCCCCTTTCACATCTGAAGACTCATTTAAACATTCTCCAAATGTTCTTCGTGCAGCACTTGGAGACATCTTAACTTGTTGCTGTCCTAAAACAGATCTACTCCCATATTTGTCAATATATCTTTGAGGTAAAGTTGATCTATCCAAAGTTCCTGCTGGATTTGTTTGCGATCCAGTTCCAGGCATACCTCTTAAAGGTCCGGGGTTAGTATAAGTATTTCCTGTCTGTTGATTAGTTGTTGAATATTGTGTTCCAGTACGATTACCTCTTGGTCCCTGATATGGTCTTCCAGTATAAACATCAACACGCTGTCTACCTGCTGCACCAGATCTAACCGCAGTTTGTCCTAATGGATTTAATGCACCTCTATCCATTCTAAGTTTAGCTAGATATCTCAATCTTGCAAGAAGTGCGGTTGCTGCTCCAGAAGCAAGAGCTGCACCAAGTGCTAAAACCACTGCTGCAGAAAGACCTAAGATAGCCAAGTCACCAAGAATATCGGGAGGAACTGGTTTATCCGTAAGATATGGATTAGCAGAACCAGGAGGAAGGTTAGGATCAAAACCTCCCAACACAGGGGGGACTCTTCTTTTTGGTGGATCTTTTGGTGTTCCAGTCATGGTACACAAGTATCTACCGTATTGATCAGGAACATTGGATGGTGGTCCAGGATAGAATGCTCTATAATTTATTCTATAAGTATCTTTAAACCATTGTGCCTGCTCAAGTGTTAATTGCCCATAACTTAAGAATCCACTAGTTCCAT
>Ga0194131_10003267_pt1 | contig 25791 bp, 17 predicted proteins | sample TA2KigO120mmetaG_FD_148631 | JGI IMG/M metagenome (GOLD analysis project Ga0194131, IMG submission 148631) | Freshwater microbial communities from Lake Tanganyika, Tanzania - TA2015053 Kigoma Offshore 120m | ecosystem: Environmental > Aquatic > Freshwater > Lake | place: Tanzania: Lake... | reverse complement strand
GCCTGAGCGCGGAAGGCGATCCGGAAGCGTCGGTTGGCCAAACGTTCCCCTCGCACGACCAAGCCCCCAGGCTCGGGATAGGACGGTTCCAAGGGTGTGAATCCGCTGACGTAATCCCAAACGGCCTGTTCCTCTCCCGCGCTGGATCCCGGCACACGCGAGAATTGAAGCAGGATGGAGTCAAGTTGCGCTCGATCCTGGATGGATCCGAATAATCCATCGTTTTCACTCTGCATCGGAGCTCGATGGCCCTGGGCATCCAGAGCCACCTCGCGCCATCCGGTCTGGGTCGTGGTCCTCCGCGTCTGGCCGGGCAAGGTAATGCCCCAATGGAGGTGCCGCGCGCGTGAGGGATAAAGGCCCGGCTTGATCGTGCGAAATAAGAACTCCCCAGTCGAACCCGTCAGGTATTGCCCAAACCCGGCAAAGTTTGGGTCCATGGCCGGATTGCGCACCCCCTGCGTCGAGTAAAGATACTGGCCCGCCGCATCGGCCTGCCAAAGTTCCACCAGGGCCCCGCGCACGGGGTGGCCGGATCGATCGAGCACTCGGCCCCGCACGTAGGTGACGATGCCCGTGGCGGAGGTCAACGAATCGTTCAATTTCACGAGATCGTTGTCTTTGTCCAAGGGGATGTTCTGCGGCAAAGGATAGAATGGGCCTTGACCCACGGCGGGCGTGAGCGTCAAGGCCTCGGCCCAGAATCCTGGCCGGGAAAACCCGGCGGAAGCCGCGACCAGCGCCTGGAGCAATCGTCGGCGGGTCAGTCGGGGGTAAAACCCAAACGCTCGATGGCCCCCGGCCGGCCGGCGACGAACTGGAAGATGCGTTTTCATGGCAAGACATTCCCAGGTTGGGGACGCCTGAGCGAATCAAGTCAGAATCTCGCGCACGACATGGCCACGCACATCGGTCAGGCGGAAATCGCGCCCGGCGAATCGGTAGGTCAGTTTCTCGTGATCAAAACCGAACAAGTGCAAAATGGTCGCGTGCAAGTCATGAACGTGCGTGACGCGCTCCACGGCTTTCCATCCCAGTTCGTCGGTCGCGCCATGGACATGGCCGCCGCGCACCCCGGCTCCGGCCAGCCACATGGAAAACCCGTAGTGGTTGTGGTCGCGGCCCTGGCCTTTGCTGGAAACCCCCGGCGTGGGAATCTCCATCGTGGGGGTCCGGCCAAATTCGCCTCCCCACAGGACCAGCGTGTCCTCCAGCAGTCCGCGGGCTTTGAGATCCGCGAGCAGCGCAGCGATGGGCTGGTCACATTCCCTGGCCAGATTCCGGTGGTTCGATTCCAGCTGATCGTGGGCGTCCCACGGTTGCCCGGCACCCTGCCAAACTTGAACCATGCGCACGCCGCGCTCCAACAACCGCCTCGCCATCAAGAGTTGCCTCCCATAAACCGTCTCTCCATAGGCCTCTCGCACCCACGACGGTTCGCGTCCGAGATCGAACGCGTCGGTGGCCTCCATCTGCATGCGGTAGGCGAGTTCGTAGGACTGAATGCGGGTTTCCAACTCGGGTGAGCCGTTCCGCTCGTCCCGATGTTTCTCGTTCAACTTCTTCAGCAGATCCAGTTGGGCGCGCTGCCTCCCGGGCTTCAAAAAGTCGTTGCGGATGTTCTCGATCAGCTTGTCCACTTCACGCTCCTTGGTGTCGAGGTAAGTGCCCTGATGGGCGCCCGGGAGAAACGCCGAACGCCAGTTTTGCACCCCCACCGTCGGGTAGCCTCCCGGGCACATGACCACGAATCCCGGAAGATTCTGATTCTCGGCGCCGAGCCCATAGGTGAGCCACGAACCCAGGCTCGGTCGCGCTTGCCGGTTGTCACCGCAATTCATGAGCAGGAACGACGGCTCATGATTGGGAACATCCGCCTGCATGGAACGCACCACGCAGAGGTCGTCCGCATGACGGGCGACCTGAGGAAAAAGATCACTGATCTCGACCCCGCTTTGTCCGCGGGGCTGGAAGGCGAAGGGCGATCCGAAAGCCGCGCCTGTCTTGCGCTCGGTGCGCTCATACACCGGCAGCGGACGTCCGTGAAAACGTGTCAGCACCGGCTTGGGATCGAAAGTGTCCACATGCGACGGTCCGCCATTCATGAAGAGGTGGATCATGCGCCGCGCCCGTCCGGGATACTGCGGCGGCCTTGAGGCGAGCGGGCCATTCAGGTCTCGATCGCCCTTCACACTTGGGGTGCCGAGCATCGCCGCCAACCCCAGCAGGCCAAGTCCCAGGCCGCTCTGTTGCAGCCATTGCCTTCGGGAACGATTTCGATTAGTCCACATAGGCAAACTCGTTCGAGAGCATCAAGGCCTGAGCGTAATCATCCCAGCGCGCGGCGAGGTCCCCGCCTTCCTCCGGCTTCAGAAATTCAACCGCCCAAGCCGTTTCACCGGGGGTGGGGTCGCGTCCGAAGACGATCAGGCTGGCACGGCGCACGCGATCGTGAATGCGGATTGCGCCGCCCGCCTCCCGTTCGATCCGGCGGGCGAGGCTCTGCGCTTGTTCCCGGACGAAGGGATGGTTCATGAGGAAAAGGGACTGGGGTGCGCCGGATGTTTGGTGGCGTTGGGGGGAACAGGCGTCCGGCGCCGCGAAGTCGAAGGCTCGAAATACACCCGGAATATTCTGTCGATCGATGCGACCGTAAACCGCCCGGCGGCGGGCGGGTTTGTTTCCGGACAGGATGACCGAAGGTCCGCCCATGCGGTCCTCGAGGTTCGAGGCGACCGCCAGAAGCGAATCGCGCATGGCTTCCCAATCGAGACGGCGGCGATTCATGCGCCCAAAAAGGCGGTTCGCAGGATCTCGTTCCAAGGCTGCCTTTGATTCAAAACTCGACTGGCGATAGGTGGTGGAAAGGACCATCGCGCGGTGAAGGGATTTGATGGACCAGCCGGAATCCATCAAGCGCACCGCCAAATGATCCAGGAGCTCACGATGCGTGGGCGGATCTCCCCGCGTGCCAAAATCACCCGGAGTTCGAACCAGGCCGGCGCCGAAGTGATGCAGCCAGACCCGGTTGGCCATCACCCTTGCTGTCAGAGGATTCGAGCGATCGACAAGAGCCTGCGCCAACTCCAGCCTGCCGCTGCCGCGATCAAGGCCCACTGGGGTGCCGCGGCTCAACGCCGACAGAAAACGGCGCGGCGACAACGATCCGGGCTCGCTGGCGTTGCCGCGACGGAAAATCCTCGGTTCGCGAATGACCGCGGCTTCCTGCAAAACGTGGGCGTGAGGGGCCAGCCCTTTCGAGCTGATCCAATCCTCGATCGCGCGCTGCTGCTCGTGGTATTCATTTTGCGTCGTGGCATCGACGTAAAGATAGTCTTCGAGATCGTCCCAAGGCACTTCGAAGGGCGCCTGGGGACCTCGCAACAAAGGCTCGAAGGCAGCCCACTCCGGACCGGGCTGAGATGGCGCCGCGTCTCGATCGGGCATCCGCGGGTCGGCCTGACGCAAGAGATCTCCGAAAACGCGGGCCGCATCCGCCAGCCGCCGGGGTTGCTCCTTGCGCCAGGCGGCGAGAACAACCCCCATCGTCGTCGGCGACGAGGCGGCCCATTTTTCGACGGCTCCGAGCGAGCGCGACTCAAACTCAAACTCCTGAAGCCCGGCCGTTTCATGCCAAAGATTCATGAGCGGATGTTGGCCCTCGCGCGTGGCGGCCAGGAACAAGGCCAGCCGGTGAATCATGACGGGATTCAGATCTTTCTTGGCATCGATCAAGAACATGACCGGCAGAAAATTCGGCTGCACCTTCTCGGCTTGCGCCGCGAGAAAATACTCCTCGGCGCGCTCCAGAAAACTCTTTCTCAATTGATCGCGCTTGGTCCGGAGATACTCTTCGAATTTTCGTTGTTTCTTCTGGAATTCCCGCAAGTAGCCGTCGGGAAGGTCCGAGTCGCGCGCTGCGACCGGGGGCACACGAGGCTCGATCGAATTGTCGAAGACCCCGTAAAGCGCGTAATACTCCCCCATGCTGACGGGATCATACTTGTGATCGTGGCAGCGTGCGCAGGAGGCGGTCAGCCCGAGAATGCCCCGCGTCACCACATCGATGCGGTCGTCGATGATGTCAGGCCGGCTGTTGATGAAACGCTGGCCCAGGGTGAGAAAGCCAAGCGCGGCCAGCGCGCCCGGATCGCGCGAAGGCAGCCGGTCGGCGGCCATTTGTTCCAAAACGAATTGGTGGTAGGGCAAATCGTGATTGAAGGCGCGGATGACGTAGTCCCGGTAGGCCCAGGCACCGACGTAGGACGGATTGTCCTTCAGCCGGACGTAGCCCTTCGTGTCCGCGTAGCGAGCGACGTCGAGCCAGTGCCGGCCCCAGCGCTCCCCGTATCGGGGCGAGGCGAGCAATCGTTCGATCTGCCTTTCGTAAGCGTCGGGACGCGGATCCCGCACGAAGGCTTCCATCTCCTCCGGTTCCGGGGGCAAACCCAGCAGATCGAAATGGATCCGGCGAAACAGCGTGCGGCGGTCCGCTTCCGGAGACATCTCGAATCCTGCTTCCCGAAGCTGCGCGCGGATGAAGGCATCGATGGGGTCTCGATCCTTTGGGTCGGCGGTCGGCGGCTTGGGGCGGGAAAGAGGAGCGAAGGCCCAATGCGAGGCCGATGACCCTGAGGCCGCGGCAGCAAGGAGGCTGTGCGCGGCGATCACGAAGAGCGCGAGCAAGGCTATTCGCCGGGGCATGACGGGATTGTAGTGTCCCCGCCGCGATGGTGAAAGGACGAATCGTGATTAGCGTCGGAACCCCGTGTATCCCGATGTTGTTGGTAGGGCGGGCCTGTCCCAGCCCGCCGCCCACTGGATGCAAAACATCATGCTCCGGCGGCGCGCCGGGACGGACGCGCCCTACCTGCATCACCGGCAACATCGGGATGCACCGGTCGGAACCCGGTGCATCCAGAGTTTGTCGGTGACCGGGTTGTCTTGGTCACGCATACAGCCCTGTCTGCTGTGGCGCAGGCGGCCCAGCCTGCGGGGCGACGAAGGGAACCCGGAGCGTGGAGCGCATCGAAGGGCCTCGTTCTTCACCCGCCGGGCCGCCGGGCCGTCGGCGATACGGCTGGCTTCGGGAGGCACGGGTTGGAACCCGGCGCATCCGCAAAATGTGGCTCGGAGCACGGCGTTGACGTCGCCTCAGGGTATGTCAGCAAACGGCAGGGCAAGTTTAAGCGGCAGATGTGTTGCCGGGGCGAAGGCTTTCACCCTGGGCGGGCCATGGAGCGGGAGGAGGTCGCCGCGGGTGGATTTGCGTGTGGGGAACCACCGGAACGGCGCTCGTGCAGAGCTCTGGGAGGGATGCGTGAAAAAGACTCGTTGACCCTCACGTTGGGTGAGGCTCCAAGTTGAGGGGCGTCGCGGGGATCATGCCGATGCTCGCGGAAACATGACGATGGGATGCACGGTCAAGAACCTGGCTGCCATGTCGGGCGTGAGCGTTCGCACACTCCACTACTACGATGAAGTGGGGCTGCTGAAACCCGCCTGCCGCGGCGCCAATAATTATCGATTCTACGAGGAGTCACAGCAGCTCACCCTCCAGCAAATACTCTTTTTCCGGGAGCTGGGGTTTGAGCTGAAGGCCATTCAACGCATCCTCGGACGAAGCGATTTCGACCGGATGCAGGCGCTCGCGTCCCACCGCGAGGTCTTGCGGCGGAAGATCGAGCGCACACGCCGGTTGATGGGCACCATCGACCGGACGATCAAACATTTGAAAGGAACGAAAAAGATGAAGAGCGAGGCGCTATTCGCGGGTTTCGACCCCAAGCAACAAGCCAAACATGAACAGTATCTTGTCGATCGCTATGGCAAAGAGATGAAGACGAGCATCACCGAGTCGAAACGAAGGGTGAAGCATTGGACGAAGGCGGATTGGGAGAAATCCGGCGCCGCTTTCGCGGCCATCTGCGCGGAGCTAGTCGCGTTGATGAAGCGCGGAACACCGGCGGGATCACGCGACGTCCAGCGGGTCATCCGCCGTCATTTCGAGTGGATGTGCCAGTTCTGGACCCCCGCGCGGGAGTCCTACGCCGGCCACAGCGAACTCATCGTTGATTCGGAGCTCCGCAAAGCCTACGAAGCCCATGACCCGCGTCTTCCCGAGTTTGCCGCCGCAGCCATCAAAGTCTTCGCGGAAGAACTGCCCGACTAGCCCGAAATCTCATGCTTGTTTCGCGACAGGGAATTTCCGGGCCAGGGCAACCGCTCCCTGGTTGCACGAACACGGATCCTTGAGGCGTGGTCCGAGGAAGAACTTCTTCCAACAGGGTGTGGAATAGGAATGGCATCCGTTTGTTGAATGTGGGGTGCGGTTCGATCCAACCCGCACTGCTGAAACTCGATGGGGGACGTTTCCCAACCGAGTCGAGTGGGAAACATGCGGGTTAGGTGCTCCACATGTCTGTCCCTCAGTAATTCCTCCACACGCCTCAGTTTGAATGCGGTCCGCTCTCCTCGGAACTCGGCGCCCGGATTGTCGTGAAGATTGAATCGCTCAACCCTGTTCGTTCGTTCAAGGGGCGTGGCGCTGAGGTCCTGATGGCCAAGCATTCCCCGGGCGACCGGATCCTGTGCGCCAGCGCGGGCAACTTCGGCCTGGCCATGGCGTATTCCGCCCATCATCGCGGAGTCCGGGTCACCTTGTATGCCGCCCGAAATGCCAATCCCTTGAAACTCGAGCGCATGAGGGATTGGGGCGCCGAGGTTCGATTATTTGGTGAGGATTTTGACGCGGCGCGCGCCGAATCCCGCCGTGCCGCGCGCGAGGAATCCGGAAGACTCGTGGTGGACAGTTTGGATCTCGAGACCGTCGAAGGCGCGGGTACCATCGGACTGGAGTTGCTGCGGTTGCGTGAACCTCTGGACGTTCTGCTGGTTGCCTTGGGCAACGGCGCGCTCCTCAACGGGGTTGCCTGCGCGATGAAGTCCCACTCCTCCGCCACGAAAATCATTGCCGTCGGCGCCGAAGGCGCCAGCGCCATGGTTGATTCTTGGCGAACAGGAAGGATCGTGGAGCGATCGAGAGTTTCCACCATTGCCGATGGCATCGCCGTTCGATCCCCCATTCCGGAAGCGTTGGATGACATGAGAGGCATGGTGGACGGAGCGATCCTGGTGAGCGACGCGCAGATCATCCGTGGCATGCAGCTATTGCACCGCCACGTTGGAATCGTGCCGGAACCCATCACGGCTCTCGCAAGCCATACAGGTTCTGCTCCCCGCGCAGGAAAATGTCGCGACCGGCGATGGCCGCCGTGGCGCTGAACGAATCGTCCAGCCGGTTCACCGCCAAGATGCGTCCGGAATCCCCGGCGCTCACCACCACTGTCGTCCCGTCGCGTCCGGTCACATAAACACGCCCGGCCGCCGACACCGGCGATGCGAAGATAAAATCACGGATGCCCTCCAGTCGCAGCGGTTCCCCGCGGAATCTGCCCGTCGCGGGATCGAGGCGCACCAGCACATTCTGATTGTGCCTGAGGAAATACAACGTGTCTTCAACCAGGACCGGTGAGGAAACGTAGGGCGTCAACCGATTCAGGCGCCAGGCCACATGGTCCGTGTTCGAAAGGTCCCCCTTCGCGCCCTCCAGCCGGATGGCCAGCATCGCTTGTTGATAGTAGCTGTTGCCCGACACCAGCAGGTTTCCGTACTGAATCGGTGACGAAACCACGTTGTCGGTCAACCCGGCACATTCCCACAGCAACTTGCCCGTCTCCACATCATAACTGCGAATCCGTTTCGTGGCGCTCACCACCACCTGACGGGTTCCGTTCGAGTTGACGATCAGGGGCGTGGACCACGATGTCTTCTCCTCGCGCGGGGTTTTCCAAAGCATTTCGCCTGTGCGCTTGTTGAACGCGTAAATCGCGGAGGCGCCGTCATGATCCCAATTCAAGATCAGCGTGTTCTCGTGCAAGACCGGCGAACTGCCCTCTCCGTGAGAGTGATGGGTTGCCATGCGTCCGAGATCCTTCTGCCAACGGATTTCCCCCTCGAGGCTCAAGGCGTAAAGCCCGCGCGATCCGAAACAGGCGTAGATCAGGGCGCCGTCCGTGACCGGTGAATTCGAGACCGGGCTGCCCGTGACGTGCCCGCCCTCATGGGGGAAGACTTCCCGGACAACCCGTTTCCACTTCAGTTCACCCTTTTCACGTCCGTAGCAGAGGACCATGTAAGCGTGCCGATGGGTCACAGGAATGCTGTCATGAACGCCCGGCGCATTGTCATGAACGGGTGGCTGGGGTTCACCCACAGGCGAGGCCGCCAACACCACGACGCGGTCGGCGAGAGCGATGGGAGAAGCGTGTCCGGCCCCGGGAAGCGCAACTTTCCACCGCACATTCCGGGTCTCACTCCATTCCAAAGGCGGACGTCCAAAGGGGCTGGCGCCATTGGAGCGGGGTCCCCGCCATTGCGGCCACCAATCGTCAAGGGCGGCGCTCGGCGGGGCGGAGGCGTGCAGGGACAGGCTCAGCGCGACTGCCATCGATCCAACGAGAAAAGTGCTTCGCATAAGTTGTGGCCGGAGGCCGCCGGAGCTTCGGGAAACCGGCGAGGCATGCTGGTGGGACGAACGCCTTCGCGCAAGCGCGCTGGTGCATCCGCAAGTCGCCAGCCGGACCGGCGTTTACGCCGCATGAACCTCTGCCTGCCTCCTGGCGAATACTTGCGATCGGGAGATGCATGACTGATCGACGCACCAACCACGCCCCGGCGCTGCGGAGGCCATCACCCACAACTTGTGGAAACACCGCCAGCGCGCACCGATCCACTGCGGCATCGACAATTTCGACGGTCGATCCTCACCATGAGGCATGCAGAGGACGCGACGACTCTGTCTACTTGGGGGCGGCATGGGCTTGGCCCTTGCGCTCTGGTTCGCCGCCACACCAAGCCCCGTCGGCGTGAACGGTGCAAAGCCGGTCGGGGAGTGGCTCCCGGATTTAATCGAGTTAGATCCGGACCGCCGCGCGCGGGCGGAAGCCGAAGTCGAGCGGCGCGGCGCGGCGCTGGTGCCCGTGTTACGCCGCATGTTGAGTGAACACCGCCGCTGGTGGAATAAGACGGCCCCACGCATTCGATCCTCATTGCCTCGTTCCTGGCAGCGTTGGGAAGGTTGGAGCGATGATGGACATCGTCCCGTCCTGGCCGCCCTGGCGGCGGTGCGGGTGCTGGGTCCAAGGGCTTCCGACGCAACTCAGGAAGTGCGAGGTTTGTTGTTGAGTCTGGAGTCCGATTGGGCGACGGCCGCCGTGGATGCGCTGGCCGCGATGAAGAAGTCTTGGACCGAAGTGGAGGCTGATTTCATTTCGACTTTGGAGCGTTCGCCCCTCGCGGAGGTGCGAGCCCGCTGCGCGGAAACCATGGCCACGGCCTACGCCGGGGAATGCCGAAGCGCGCTGCCATCGGCAAGTTGAGACGAAACGGGACGGCGGCAGGCGACGCTCTGGCGATGGGTCTCCACGATGCATCGGCGGGGGTGCGGATCGCGTGCCTCCTCGCGCTGCGCCGCACCGAAGGAGTGCAACCGGGGATGGTGCCGCGCTTGATCGAGCTGCTCCGGGATTCAGACTCGGATGTGCGATTGCACGCGTCCAAAGCGCTGGAGTCCGCCGGTCCCGCCGCCGCACCGGCCGTTCCCGAGTTGATGCGGTTGCTGCGGGACGAGCACATCCCGGTGCAGATTTGCGCGATCGAAGCCTTGGGTGGCATCGGGCCCGCGGCGCAAGTTGCCACCGCCGCCCTCCGAGAGGCCCGCAACAACAATGCATCCGGCGTGGGGCGCCAAGTATTGGATGCATTGGGGCGGATCGAGCCTTGAAGCGGCGCGATCCGTGCAGCCTGCGCTACAGCAGACAGGGCTGTCTGCGTTACCCCGACAACCCGGTCACCGACAAACTGTGGATGCACCCCAGCGCGATTCGAACTGGACCTTGGCCTTGCCATGGCGGAACTGGCCGCTATAGTGCCCGCCCTTTGTCTTGGAACATTGGCTTATGAATCGAAATCCGCATGTGGCAGTGGTGGGCGCGACCGGCGCGGTTGGCGTCGAAATGATTCAAACGCTCGAGAAGCGGCAATTCCCCGTCTCGAAGCTGACCTTGCTGGCGTCGAAACGTTCGGCGGGCAAGAAGCTGCCGTTTCGCGGGCAGGACGTGACCCTTCAGGAGTTAACTCCGAACTCCTTCGCGGGCATCGACATGGCCTTGTTCAGCGCGGGTGGGAGCATTTCGAAGGAATTCGCTCCCCTGGCGGCGAAGGCGGGCTGCGTGGTCATTGATAATTCGAGCGCCTTTCGGATGGACGACGCGGTTCCGCTGGTGGTGCCCGAGGTGAACGCCGGAGATGTGCGAACGCACCGGGGCATCCTTGCCAATCCCAATTGCACCACCGCCATCACCTTGATGGCGTTGTATCCCCTGCATCGCGCCTTCGGGGTGACTCGCATTTTCGCCTCGAGCTACCAGGCGGTCTCGGGCACCGGAGCGATGGCCATCGAGGAATTGAAGCGCCAAGTGAGCCAGGTGGTATCGGGCCAGCCCGTCACCAAGGAAGTCTATCCCCACCCCATCGCGTTCAACGTCCTTCCGCATGTCGATAGCTTCCTCGATTCCGGCTACACCAAGGAGGAAATGAAGCTGGAGAATGAAGGACGCAAGATCATGCACCATCCGGCTTTCCGCGCCAGCGTGACCTGCGTGCGCGTGCCGGTCTATCGCGCGCATTCCGTGGCCGTGAGCGCGGAATTCGAAAAGCCTGTCTCCGTCGAAGCCGCGCGCGCGGTACTCAAACAAGCGCCCGGGCTCGACGTGGTGGATGATCCGGGCAAAAAGGAATATCCGATGCCGTTGTTCGCCGCCGGGCGTGATCATTGCCAGGTGGGCCGGTTGCGCCGCGATTGCGCGCTCGACAACGGGCTCTGCTTCTGGGTTTCCGGCGATCAACTGCTCAAAGGCGCCGCCCTGAATGCAGTGCAAATCGCGGAAGAACTGTTGAAGCCCTGAAGCGGGGGCCGCCCCAGTCCGGGCTTGCTGACGCCTCCCGCACCCGAAGGTCATGAGTTAAAGAAACGCAGAGGACCTTCCAAAAACTATGAATGTCCGCGTTCGTTTCGCGCCCAGTCCCACAGGCTATCTTCACATCGGTGGAGCGCGCACCGCGCTGTTCAACTGGCTCTACGCGCGCCACACCGGAGGAGTCTTTATTCTGCGCATCGAGGATACCGACACCGCCCGCAACTCCCAGGAAGCGGTCCATGTCATCCTCGAAGGGTTGCAATGGCTCGGACTGGATTGGGACGAGGGTCCGGCGACACCGTCGGCGGCGGGTCCGAGCCGAGGTGATCGCGGACCCTACTTTCAATCCCAGCGAGGCGACCTCTACCGGCGCAAAGTCGAGCAGTTGCTCCAGTCCGGCCATGCTTACGAGAAAGACGGAGCGGTTTTCTTTCGCATGCGGCGGGAGCCCGTGCTCATTCGCGACTTGATCGTCGGCGATGTGCGCCGCGAACTCACCGACCGGGAAGCCGTCGATCCCGACTTCGTCATTCTGCGTTCCGACGGCCAGCCCGTGTTCCACTTCGTCAACGTGGTGGACGATCTGGAGATGGGCGTCACTCATGTCCTTCGTGGAGAGGACCATCTCTCGAACACCGCCAAGCACCTCGTCTTGTTTGAAGCGCTCGGTGCCGCCGCCCCGCACTACGCCCACATCCCTCTCATTTTGAACGGGGACGGGAGCAAGATGAGCAAGCGTGATCACGGCGCGTCCCTCGCCACCTACGTCACGGAGGGATTCGTGCCAGAGGCGGTGGTCAATTATCTTTGCCTTTTGGGATGGTCCCCGAAGAACGACCGCGAAATCATGAGTTTGAGCGAGATCGTGGAGCGGTTCGACCTGCCCCAGATCCTTCGCCACAACGCCTGCTTCGACTGGGTCAAGCTGCAATGGATGAACGGGGAATACCTGCGGAAAGTCGCGTTTCCTGAATTTCAAAAAGGCTGCCTGCGCGCCTTCGAACAAGCGGGATTGGATCTGGCGAGTTTCCCGGCCGGCTACGTGGAGGCGGCGTTGAAAACCTGCGTCGGCAAGCTCAAAACTTACCGCGATGCGGTGTCCTACGCCCGATTCTACTTCGATTCCGAAGTCCACTTCGTCGAAGAAGCAAAGGCCAGGGAACTCACCCCCGCGAATGGTTCCAAGCTCGAGCGGTTGCGCTCCGTCTTCGCGACGCTTGATCCCTTCGACGCAGCCGAAGCGGAAAAGGGTATGAAGGCCCTGGCCGCGGAGCTGGGAGGAAAGGTCGGCATGCTGGTTCATCCGATGCGCGTGGCTTGCACCGGTGCCGCGTCCGGCCCCAGCCTTTATCATTTGATTGAAGTGCTCGGACGCGAACGCGTCCTGCACCGGCTGGATCGAGCCCTCGCCCTCGCCCTTGCCGCGAATCAATAAAAAAGCCCGAGGCCATGGCCTCGAGCTTGAAGATCGTTCGGCTGGCTGGACTTACTTGTCCGCTTTGGGCTTTTCCACTTCGCGCTTGGCTTCCCAATCGCGCGTCTGCGCTTCGCCGTTGCGGTCGAACTCGCTCTTGCCTTTGATCGAGTCGCCGCTGATTTTGCCGAGGTATTTGATGGTGAATTTGTTGCCATTGAATTCCCGCACCACCTTGAAGGAAGTCTCGTCTCCCTTGAGGGACGCGTCTTCGATGGGACTGTCTTGCTGCCGTCCCGAGATCGTCCCGACCAACTTATCTCCTTCCATCTTGAGCTTGAGGGTGGATTCGCGGGTTTGACCGTTTTGGCCCGTCATGGACCATTTCCAAGTTCCGACGGGATTGGGCTTTTTGTCATCGCCGGCGAGGGCGGTGAGACTGGCGGCGAGCAGGGCGCACGCCGACCAGCGGACGATGTTTTGCAGGAGGGATTTCATGAATTGCAAGGGTGAGGTTCGATTTCAACCCGGTTTCCGCTTCATGCGGGTTGCCTGGTTGAAGACAACATTGAAGACCTGCTACCCGGAGGGAGGTTACAACCTTAACACGGCAGTTGTAGTGGTGAAGTTTTGCAAAAGCCTGGATGACAAGGACATGACGAAGAACCGAACGAGATACCTCGAGATCTCGGTCCCAGATAACCCGAGATCTCGGTCCCCAAGGAACCTCTCGAAATCTCTGTCCCCAAGAAACCTCTCAACCCGCGCGCCAGCGGGCCAAAGCAGCGTCCCGCCTCCCCAAGGTTTCATCCTTCTGGCGGCGATGCCCCGATTTCGACTAAGTTTGGCTCGACCCGGCTGGCGCGGGCGTGGCGGGCTTGGCTCCAAACCAACGCCGCCAGCTCAGCACGCTGGAGAGGTCGTCGAGATAAGAATAGACGACGGGGGTGACGATCAGGGTGAGGAGCAGGCAAAGCGATTGGCCGCCGATCACGACCACCGCCACCGCACGGCGTTCCTCGGCGCCCGGTCCTGCTCCGAAGGCCAGCGGCAGCATGCCGGCCACCAGGGTGAACGTCGTCATGAGAATGGGCCTGAGCCGGTCCCGGTTGGCTTGCAAGATGGCGTCGTGACGGGCCATGCCGCGTTCCCGCAATTGGTTCATGTGATCGATCTGGAGAATGGCGTTTTTCTTCACGACCCCGAACAGCACCAGCAAACCCAAGGCGGAGTACAGATTCAGCGTGTTGCCGGATCCCCAGAGGGAAAGAAGCGCAAAGGGCAGGGATAAAGGCAGCGACAACAGGATCGTAAAGGGATGCACGAAGCTTTCGAACTGCGACGCAAGGATCATGTACATGAAGATGACCGAGAGCAGAAATGCCCAAAGAAACTCCTTGAACGTGGCTTCCAGCTCGCGTCCGCGACCGGAAATCTTGATGGAATAACCCGCCGGCAAGTTCATGGATTTCAATTCCTCCTGGATGGCGGCCAGACGGTCGCCCAGCGCAAATCCCGGGGCGATGCCGGAACGCAAACTCACGGCGCGCTGGCGATCCAGCCGGTCGATGCGCGAAGCGGTCTGGCCGGAAAGGACCTGGACGACATTGTCGAGCCGAACGAGTCCGCCTTCGCGGCGGGGCACATACAACTTGGGAATGTCGGAGGCTTCGTTTCGATCCCGGTCGATGAGCCGCAACTGGACGTCGTAGTCGTCGTTGACAGCGGGATCGCGGAAGCGGGATACGCGCGGATCGCCGCCAACCATGATGCGAAGCGCGGCGGCGATGTCCTGGGTGTCCACCCCGAGGGCGGCGGCGCGTTCACGATCGATCTCGACCCGGAGTTCCGGTTTGTCCAGGCGCAAGGAGGTGTCGGCATCGACGAGTCCAAGCTTGGCGGATTGATCGCGGAGGCGTTCGGCGTAACCGAGCAGTGCATTAAGATCGGGGCCGAGCAGGGAGATATCGAGTTCGTAGGCCGGGCCCCCGACGCTGATGGAGGAGGAAGGGGCGCGCACCGCGACGCGAACCTCGCTGATGGAGCGAAGGCGCTGGCGGATTTGCTGCATGATCTCGCGCTGGCTGATGTTGTTTTGCCAGGCCTTCCAGGGTTGGAGGCTCAGAAGCCGGTCCAGGGAAAACACCCGTTCCCGGTGCGGGGCCAGCCGGACGTAGATGCGGCCTTGGTTGACGGTGGAAGTGGGGCCGCCCGCGCCCACACCGGCGAGCATGACGCGAATGGTGGGGATTTGGCGCAATTCCGCCTCGGCTCGCTGGAGCAGTTCGTCCATGGAGTACAGGCCCGTTCCTTCCTTGGCGGTCAGGCTGACGTCGAACTCGCCTTCGTCGGTATTGCCCGGGGTGAACTCTTGCTTCACCGTGTTGTAGAGCGGCAACGCGGAGGCCATGACGAGGATCGAGAACAAGGTCACTCCGAGGCGATGGCGCAACGACCACGCGAGCAAGGCGTGGTACGCCCGGTCCACCCAGCGGTAGAGACCGCCGCGCGAGTCGGCATCGGACGTAACCGCCCGGGTTCTGCCCACGCTGAAAAGGCGGGCGCTCATCATGGGAGTGAGCGTGAAAGAAACGAGCAGGCTGACCAGAACGGCGACCGCGGACGTGAGGCCAAACTGGTAGAGGAATCGGCCGGCAAAGCTGGACATGAAGGAGACCGGCACGAAGATCACGACCAGGCTGAGGGTGGTGGCGAGCACCGCCAGTCCGATTTCCTCCGTGGCGGCGCGGGCGGCCTCGAAGGGGGTGACGCCCTTCTCCTCGACAAAACGAAAAATGTTTTCGAGCACGACGATGGCGTCGTCGATCACGATGCCCACCATGAGCACGAGGGCGAGCATGGTGACGCTGTTGAGCGTGAAATCCAGAGCCCACATCATGCCGAAGGTTGAGAGGACCGAGGCCGGAATCGCCACCGCCGCGATCAGGGTGGCGCGCCAACTGCGCATGAAAGCGAACACGACCAGGCTGGCGAGCAGACTTCCCAAAACCAGGTGCAACTGGATCTCGCCGAGGGCTTCGCGGATGTAACGTGATTGGTCTCGAATGACCTCCAACTTGACGTCGGAGGGCAACTGCTCGCGCAATCGTTCCAGTTTGGTCTTGAGACCGTCGATGACGGCCACGGTATTGGCCCCGGTTTGCTTGCGGATTTCAAGACTGACGGCTGGAACGCCGTTGAGCCGGGCGAAGGAGCGGGCTTCCTTGGTGCCGTCCTCGGCGTACCCGATATCACGAACGCGCACCGGCGCACCCTCGACATGCGCGATCACCAAGTCGTTGAAGAGCGCTGGATCCGTGATCCGGCCCATGGTGCGGATCGTTTGTTCGCGAAAGGCTCCGGTCACGTTGCCGCCGGGAACGTTGGAATTCTGCCGCGCGATGGCCTCGCGCACCGTCGTGATGGGAAGCTGATAAGCCGCGAGTCGGTCGGCATCGACGCAAACATTAATCGCGCGTTGCAGTCCACCCATGATTTCCACCTCGCCCACGCCTTCCGACCGTTCCAACTGGACCTTGACCGTTTTGTCGGCCAGTTCGGTAAGTTCGCGGATGGGCCGGTCGCCGGACAGGGCGATGGACAGGATCGGCGCGGAATCGACGTCGAACTTGGAAATCATGGGCGGGTCCATGTCCGGCGGCAGTTCGGGCAGGGTGGCGGAGACGCGCCCGCGCACGTCCTCGAGCGCCGAGTTCGGGTCGCGATTGAGATTGAAACGAAGGATGATGAAGCAGCGGCCAACCCCGGCGATGGAGCGCATTTCCTCGATGCCCTCCACCGTGTTGATGGTTTCCTCGAGACGCTGGACCACCAGCGATTCCATCTCGAACGGCGACGCGCCGCGGAGCGTGGCGGAAACGAAGACCGTGGGGATGTCCACGGTCGGAGACCGGTCCACATTCAGCTTCCGGTAGCTGGCGGAGCCCACGACCACGAGAGCCATGATCAGCATGCAGGCGAAGACCGGGCGCCGGATGCTGATTTCCGCGAGCTTTTGCATGAGGGGCGCTGGCGCTACTCGACGGCGACGGCGGGAAGCCCGGTTTTTAATCCGGCTCCTTCAACCGCGACGGCTTCGCCTTCCTTCAACCCGGAAAGGACCTCGATCCACTGCGAAGTTTTCTGGCCGGTGGTGATGAAACGTTCGGCGATTTTCTGGCCGGCAACGGCATAGACTCGTTCGATGCCCGCGAACGTGGCGACCGAGGCGGCGGGGACCACGAGGGCGCGTTCGGCGTTGGGGAGAACAATTTCGCCCCGGGCGAAAGAGCCCGGACGAAGATTGCCCGGGTTCGGCACGTCGGCCTCGGCGACGAGCATGCGGTTGGCCGCGCCGATGCTGGGGCTGAGCCGGGTGATGAGGCCGGAGTAAGGGCGAGGGTCGCCGTCCACAGTCAGGCGCACGGTCTGGCCGACGCGAACCCGGTCGGCATTGCGCTCCGAGATTTCCGTACGAAAGCGCAGGGGTTCGGTGCGCACCAGGGTGACGACGGGGGCCCCGGCCGCGAGGAATTCGCCGAGATGGGCGCGGCGTTCCTGAACCGCGCCGTCAAAGGGAGCGTGGATTTTGGTGTCGACGAGTTGCTGACGCGCGATCTCGTACTCGACACGGCGCTGAGCCAGCAGTGCCTGTCGAAGCCGGACTTCCTCGACCGCGTCCACGTGCTGGTTTTGGGCCACTTCGAAATGGGCCTCGGCGGAGTCGACCTCCGATTTCGAAATGATGCCTTGTTTGGACAACTCATCGACTCGCCGCTTGTTCTGGATCGCCTCCTCGAGTTTCGCTCGCGCTTGTTTGACGGTGCTGGTTTGGTCCGGAACCACGGAATCGTCGGTTCCCTCGAGGGGGAGTCCGAGCCGGGCGCGGGCTTGGGACAGTGTGGCGGCGGCCTGGCGCAGTTTGAGCTCGAAATCGAGAGGTTCGACCTCGGCCAGCAGATCGCCGGTCTTGACGGTGCTGCCGAGGTCCACATGGACCCTGAGGATGCGTCCGGGCACTTTCATGCTGAGGGTGGCTTGATCCTGGGCGACCAGGGAACCCACCACGCTGATGGAACGTTCGATGGGGATGATTTTGGCGCGCTGGACCTTCACCGAACGTGGGGGGGCTGTGTCGCCGCTCTTGTCGCGATGGCCCGCCGGGTCGTTCGTTCCGCGGTGGCAGGCAGCAAGCCAGGCGCAGGCGCACGCCGCCACGATGCCCTGGACACAGGCGTGAAGTCGCCGGATCGGTCGAGGATCGCGCATCATGGAATTAGTGCGGGCGGATCATGGGTTCAGGAGGGGGGATTCTGCCTGTTGGGTCAAGATGGAGACAACCCGAAATCCGCCGCAAGTTTTGTCGGCGGTGTTTCCACAAGCTGTCGGGGCTCGCCGTTCACGGCGCTTCCGCGCGCGCCAATCGGCTGCCGCGATCTCCTCCCGTTCCATGGCCCGCCATGGGTGGATGCTTTCGCTCTGGCAGCACCCTTGCCCCTTGAACCGGCCATGCCCCTTTGAAGACATACCTTGAGGCGGCGTGAACGCCGCGCTCCGGCGCTGCCATGCGCATCGCCAACAACCTGTGGATGCACGGTTTTGTCGGTCCAAGCCCGGGCATCCCGAAATGGTCTGTCGTGTGGCGCAGGCTGCCCAGCCTGCCGTATCGCCGACTGCCAGTCGGCCCGGCGGGTGAGGAACGAGGCCCATCCATGCTCTCCACGCGCCGGGTTCCCTTCGTCGCCCTGCAGGCTGGGCAGCCTGCGCTACAGCAGACATGGCTGTCTGCGTTACCGCGACAACCCGATCACCGACAACCTCTGGATGCACCCGGTTTTGTCGGTCCAAGCTGGGGCATTCCTCTCGCGCTTGCTTTGGAATGGGTGGGCCTTCTAGCTTGGGAGCCGCGGTGCGGACGGGCCTTACCTCCGCGACGCGAGTGATCCATGCCCAATCCATCATTCATCCGGAAATTGAAATTCAACGCCGAAGGCTTGATTCCCGCCATCGTCCAGGATCACGCGAACGGCCGAGTGCTCATGATGGCCTGGATGAATGAGGCGTCGATCCTGAGGATGCTGGAGACTGGAAAGACGGTTTTTTGGAGCCGTTCGAGAGGCAAGTTTTGGTTGAAAGGCGAGACCAGCGGGCATTTTCAAATCGTGAAGGACATCTCCTTCGACTGCGATGGGGACACGCTGTTGATTCAGGTCGAACAAGCCGGGGCGGCGTGTCACGAAGGCTATCGCTCGTGCTTTTTCCGCTCTGTGGGCAGCGCGGGCGGGGCGGAATCCGTGACCGAACCGAAGGTGGCCTTTGAGTAAGCCGTGACTGATGGATTCGTGGCGTTTGGGAGCCAGGCTTACATGCTGTGGCTGGGTTTGCTGACTTTGGGGCGGGGGCTCGACCTTTTCAGCACCTGGCTGGCCACGCCGAACCTGGAACTGGAGGCGAATCCCATCGCGCGCCGTTTGGGCTGGCGGGGCGGTTTGATCGTGAATCTCCTCCTGGTGTCCGCCCTGGCCGCATGGCCCTTTTCAGCGTTGATGGTGTCCACCACCAGCCTGCTGGTCGCGGCGCGTAATTTTCAATCGGCCTGGTTGATGCGGACCATGGGCGAGCATGCCTACATGATCTGGATGTCCGATCAGGTGGCACGAACGCCCCCGGGGCGTTTTTTTTTCTGTCTTGCGGTGCAGACACTGACTTATGCCGGATTGGGTCTGGGGCTGGCGGTGGGGGCTTGGGATGAGCTGATTCCGGTTGGCATTGGCTGCGGGATGGCGGCGTATGGCATCGCTCTTTTTGTTTATTCGGGGCTTTCCGTCTGGCGCGTTTGGCGTCGAAGGGTGTAAGACCTTCGAAGTGGCCGGACGCATCGGTCCATCCGTCCGGTCCGAATTATGTACGCGCCTTCGTTGAATGAATTTGTCGCGCTCGCGCAGACTGGAAATTTGATTCCGGTCTCGCGCCGCATTTTGGCGGATTTGGAGACTCCGTTGTCCGCTTACCGCAAGATTCGCGGGACGGGCGAGTCGTTCTTGTTCGAATCGGTGGAGGGGGGGGAGCACTTGGGGCGATATTCCTTCGCCGGATGCAACCCGCGCGCGGTCATCAAGCAATCCGGCAACCGCATCGAGGTCATCCAGCAGGGCAAGGTCACCGAGAAGTTCGCCATCCCGCGCGAGCCGAGGGACGATTGCGCTCAATGTGTCCGAGACGGCCTGGAAGTGGTGCAACGCGTGCTGGGGAATTTTCACCCTGTCGCGGTGCCTGGACTGCCGCGCTTCACGGGGGGAGCGGTGGGGTTCATCGGATACGAGTTCATCCATGACGTGGAGCCCACGGTGCCGAGGCCTGCGCGCGACGAGGTGCAAACGCCGACGATGTACTTCATCATCGCGGACGAGCTGCTGGTGTTCGACCGGGTTTCTCAGATCATTCACATCATCGTCAACGCGCTGGTGGAACCGGGCGTGCCGCCCGAGACGGCCTATGAGGAAGCGGTGGGAGAGATCGAACGGATGGCCGCGTTGCTCGAGCAACCGACGGAGCATCAGCTTGTCACTCTGCCCACGGAGCCGACTGAACTTCCCTTCGCCTCGAACACGTCCCGCGAGCAATTCATGGCGAATGTGTTGAAGGCGAAGGAATACATCACGGCCGGGGATATTTTCCAGGTGGTGGGTTCCCAACGCTTTTCCGCGCCTTTGCGGGCGGCGCCCCTCGATGTTTATCGCACGGTGCGCTCCATCAACCCCTCTCCTTACATGTTTTTGCTGGAACTGGAGGGCTTCGCGCTGGTGGGAGCATCGCCCGAGTTGCACGTGCGACTGGAGGACGGGCGGGTGGAAATCCGGCCCATTGCCGGGACGCGTCCGCGAGGGCGCACCCCGGAGGATGACGCGGCGCAGGAGAAGGATTTATTGGCGGATCCCAAGGAGCGGGCCGAGCATGTGATGCTGGTGGACCTTGCGCGCAACGACATTGGGCGCGTGTGCGAGCATGGGAGCGTGTGGGTGCGGGACCTGATGATCATCGAGCGCTACAGCCATGTGATGCACATTGTTTCCCAGGTGGAAGGCAGGCTGGCGGCGGGCCGGAACGCGTACGACCTCATGCGGGCCACCTTTCCGGCCGGCACCCTCTCGGGAGCTCCGAAGGTGCGGGCCATGCAGATCATTTCCGAACTCGAGCAAACCACGCGCGGTCCCTACGGAGGCTGCGTCGGGTACTTCGCGTTCAACGGCAATCTCGATTGTTGCATCACCATCCGCACCGCACTGATCAAGGACGGCCGGGCTTATGTGCAGGCCGGGGGCGGCTGGGTGCATGATTCCACTCCGGAAGGGGAATTCCAGGAAACCGTCAACAAGGCCAAAGCGATGATCAAAGCCCTGGCCCTGGCGGAAAGCACCCGCCACGGCCAGGATTAAGTTTGCAAGGAGTGCGCTTTGCCTGAAGCCGCGAGTTTCGCCGATCGATGCCTTGCCATTTTGCCGGGTTCTCCGCGCAGTTTCTGCACCATCCCCGGGAGGACCTCGAGCAGGTAGTCCACGTCCTCCTCGGAGTTGTAGAGCCCGAGGCTGAAGCGAATGGATCCGCGTGCGCGATCGGATTTCAATCCCATCGCCGTCAACACATGCGAGGGGTTGATCGCGCCGGTGGTGCAGGCGGAGCCGCTGGACGCGCAGATGCCGGCCTCGTCGAGCAAGTGCAACAAGCCTTCGGCCTCGACATGTTCGAAGGCCAGATTGGAGGTGTTTGGGAGCCGCTCCCGTATGGAACCGTTGCGGGTGACCCTCGGGATCTGCGTGAGGATCGCCTTTTCCATGCGGTCCCGGAGCCCTCGGATGCGGGAGTTTTCGTCCGGCAACATGTCCTGGGCGAGCTCGGCCGCTTTGCCGAAACCGATGACATAAGGGACATTCTCCGTGCCGCCGCGGCGGCCCTTCTCCTGACTCCCGCCCACGATATAGGGGGTGAACGGCGCTCGCCTGCGCACGTAGAGCGCTCCGATGCCTTTTGGAGCGTGGAGCTTGTGGGCCGAAATGGACAGATAATCGACGCCGAGAGCCCTGGCATTGATCTTGAGCTTGCCGGGCACCTGGACGGCGTCGGTGTGGAAGAGCACCCCTTTGCCGCGGCAGATGGCCGCGACTTCCTCGATGGGGAAGAGCACGCCGGTTTCATTGTTCGCCCACATGATGGAGGCCACCGCGGTATCGGATCGCAGGGCGCTTTCGAGTTCCCCTAAATCGAGGGTTCCATCCGCTTCCACCTTAAGGTAGGTCACCTTGTAACCGCGCTCCTCCATGACTTGGCCGAATTTGATGTTGGCCGAGTGTTCCACCGTGGTGGTGACGATATGCTTCTTGCGCGGATGGGCGGCGAGAGCGCTGTTCCAGGCGGCGTTGTTGCTTTCCGTGCCGCAGCTGGTGAAAACGATTTCCATCGGTTCGGCGCCCAGCAAATCCGCCACCGAGGCCCGGGCCTTATCCAGCGGCTTCGAGAGTTGATGCCCAAAACTGTAGGCACTCGAGGGGTTGCCCCAGTGGTCCTTCAAGAAAGGCGTCATGGCCTCAAGGACCTCAGGCGCCACGCGGGTGGTGGCGTTGTTGTCCAAATAACAAAATCGGCGGCTGTTCATGCGGTTCCAGCATTCGGACCTGGAAGAGGTCGAGCCCGGGGAGTGTAAGCCTTCACTTGCCAACCTCAAGCCCGCTTTGACATCGACGCCGCGCTGATTTCCCGGCAGGATCCAGGCATGAAGCTCTCCCGATTGATGCCGATGGTTCTGGCGGCTTGCTTCGCCTGGACTGCTTACTCCGAACAGACCGGACGCGGACGCCCGTTGCTGGTGGCCGATGATTCCACGAAGCGCCTGGCGATCGTCGGCGCCGACGGCACGTTGGAATGGGAAACCAAGGTGGGTCCGATTCACGACGCCTGGGTGCTACCGAACGGCAACATCCTCTTCCAGCAGAACTGGACCAAGATCGTCGAGATGACGCGTGATCACAAGGTGGTATGGGAATACGACTCGGCGACCCGCAACGGCAACGAAGGCAAAAAGGTGGAAGTGCACGCCTTTCAACGCCTGCCCGGAGGCCGGACGATGATTGTGGAATCGGGTCCGGCGCGGATTATCGAGGTTGATCCTGCGGGAAAGATCACGCACGAGATCAAATTGAAGGTGAACAAGCCCAACGCGCATAGCGACACCCGGCTGGCGCGGAAACTGGGCAACGGACATTACCTTGTCGCGCATGAGGCGGATGGTTTTGTGCGCGAGTACGACACGCGTGGGACGGTGGTCTGGGAGTTCGAAGTTCCCTTGTTTGGCAAGGAGCGCAAGGGCGGGCACGGCCCGGAAGCTTTCGGAAACGCGTTGTACTCCGCGGTGCGCCTGTCCAATGGCAACACCCTGATCGGCACCGGCAATGGGCATAGTGTTCTGGAAGTGACGCCCAAGAAGGAAATCGTGTGGAAAGTGGAGCAGCATGATTTGCCCGGCATCACGCTGGCCTGGGTTACCTGTGTCGAACGTTTGCCGAATGGCAACACCCTGATCGGCAATTGCCACGCCGGACCCGCCCATCCCCAGTTCATCGAAGTCACCCGTGACAAAAAGGTCGTGTGGACCTTCAAGGATTGGAAAAACTTCGGGGATTCCACCCCGGTCCAGTGGGCTTTGGACAGCAAGTCGCCTTAGGGCATTAAGAGCGCGAGAATCCTGGCGGGCAACCTGAACGTATGCTTCCACGCCGCCGCCTCAGCCCGCACGCGCAAGCGAACAGGATGGGGTGTTGGCTGATCGGGGCGATCCTGCTCCCGCTTTACCCTCTCGAAGCCCGGGCTGATTCCGAACGCGCCGCCGCCATCGCTTTCTTCGAAAGCAAGATTCGTCCGGTGCTCGTGGAGTCCTGCTTCGATTGCCACAGCCAGGGTGCGAAAGAACTTCGAGGAGGCCTGAAGGTGGATTCGCTGGAAGGACTTCTCCAGGGCGGAACCCGCGGTCCGGCGATCGTTCCCGGCCATCCCGACCAGAGCCCCTTGATCACCGCGATCCGGCACGGTGATCCGGACCTCAAGATGCCTTGGAAACGTCCGCGACTCTCGCCAGGCCAGGTCTCGGATCTGACGGCGTGGGTTCGTGCCGGAGCAGTCTGGCCGTCGAAGCCAGAAGTCTCTTCCGGCTCGGGGGCGTCCGTTTCGCCTTCGATTTCAACGGCGAACTCCGCGCACTGGGCATTCCTGCCGGTTCGGCGGCCTTCAGTACCGCAGAGCCGGCCGGGGGCGGCCTCCTCGCATCCGATCGACGCTTTCGTGCACGAAAGACTCGCGCAGAATAACCTGCAACCCAACGGACCCGCCGGCCGCCGTGAATTAGTGCGCAGGCTTTTCTTTGGAATCACGGGACTGCCGCCCGCCCCGGAGGAAATGGCGGCGTTTCTTGAAGACCCTCGTTCGGATGCCTGGGTTCGCCTGGTGGATCGGGTGCTGGCGAGTCCCGCCTACGGGGAACGCTGGGGTCGCCATTGGCTCGACGTCGCGCGGTTCGCCCAGAGCAACGGTTACGAGCGCGACGGGGAAAAGCCTTTGGCGTGGCGGTACCGCGACTACGTGATCAAAGCGTTCAATGACGACAAGCCTTTTGACCGATTCGCGCGCGAGCACATCGCCGGAGACTTGCTCGAGGATCCTACCTTCGAATCGGTCATCGCGACAGGCTTCCAACGTCTGGGGGTTTGGGACGACGAACCTGATGACAAGCAGCAAGCCGAGTTCGAAGAGCTGGACGACATGTTGTCGACCACCGGCGCGGCGTTTCTCGGAGTCACCATCGGATGCGCCCGCTGCCACGACCACAAGCTCGATCCCTTCACCCAAAAGGACTATTACCAGTTGCTCGCGTTTTTCCGTCAGGTGCGTCCGTCCGAAAACGCCAAATACATCCTGGATTCGGCCAATTACGTTCCTCTGGAACCTCCCGCCAAAGTGCGAGCCTGGGCGGATCGACAAGCGGCGGACATCGCCGCGCTCGAGTCCGAACTGAAAGTTGTTTCCGTTCCGGAGCAGAAAAAGCGAATTGAGGATCAACTGAAGCAGAAGCGCGAATCGTCACCGCCATTCGAATGGGCGCTGGCGGCGCGGGAGCGAACGAATCCTCCCCCCAGCCACATTTTGGTCCGGGGCCGGCTTTCGACTCCGGGTGCGCAGGTCCAACCGGGATTTCCAAGCGTGCTGGGGATTTTCGGCCCGGCCGGGACTTCTTCCAACGCGCTGCGGCGCGTCGATTTCGCCGATTGGCTGGTGGATCGGCGCCATCCTTTGACCGCCCGGGTGATGGTGAACCGGCTGTGGCGTCATCATTTCGGCCAGGGCTTGGTCGCCACGACCACCGATTTTGGCAAAGCCGGCACTCCGCCCACGCATCCGGAATTGTTGGATTGGCTGGCGTCGGAATTCATCGACACCGGCTGGTCCCTCAAACATTTGCAACGGCTCATTCTCACCTCGGAAACCTATCGGCGATCTTCGGCGGCACACCATGCGTGCGCCGAGACTGTGGATCCAGCCAACCGGCTGCTGTGGCGGCATTCGGTGCGCCGGGTCGAAGCCGAGGTGATGCGCGACGCCATGCTCGCCGTGAGTGGAATGCTCAACCGATGGCCCGGTGGACGAGGATTCTTCCCCGATCTGGCTGGAGAAGTTCACGCAGGCACTTCGCGTCCCGGACAGGACTGGGAAAAAATGCCGGAGGCGCAGCTGTCGCGGCGAAGCGTCTATGCTTACGCGCGTCGCACCACCGCGGTGCCCGCCCTGGAAGTTTTCGATTACAACAACAACACTTCACCCATGGGAGAGCGTCCCGTCACAACCGTCGCGCCGCAGGCTTTGCTGCTCCTCAATGATCCTTTCGTCCACCGCCAGGCCTCCATGTTCGCGAGACGGCTTGAGAAGGAGGCCGGCCCCGCATTCGAAGCCCAGATCCGGCGCGGATATGCCCTGGCTCTTTCGCGCCAGCCCGACGCCCGGGAGCTCGCGGAAGCGCGCGACCTCGTCGAGAAGCAAACGTCCGCCTTTCTCGACATGGATCAGAGGCTGGATTTCAAACCTGACGCGTCCAGCTCCTTCCTTTCGGGTTTCCTGAATCGGTTGAGGGCGGAGGATCTCCTGATTGGGCCGCGCCGGGGCTGGAGCTATCACCGCGGAGTGTGGTCCAAGGCCTATGAAGGCATCCGCACCGTGGAGCGCGTTCAAGCCCCGTTCGCGCTCTATGAAGGGCTGCATTTCCGCGACGGAACGGTTGAAACGCGCCTGAATTTGGATCGT
>Ga0194131_10003265_pt1 | contig 25798 bp, 35 predicted proteins | sample TA2KigO120mmetaG_FD_148631 | JGI IMG/M metagenome (GOLD analysis project Ga0194131, IMG submission 148631) | Freshwater microbial communities from Lake Tanganyika, Tanzania - TA2015053 Kigoma Offshore 120m | ecosystem: Environmental > Aquatic > Freshwater > Lake | place: Tanzania: Lake... | reverse complement strand
TGGTCGATTTGCCGCACTCGTGAGACTGCATCCGACTTTTACACGATGGAATTGACTGGTGGAGAGGTATTCAAGTTCAACTCCAAGCATGTGCACAAAGTCGAGAATGTTTCTCCGGATCGTTGGGCAATCAACATCTGGCGCATATCAAACGGCCCTGCAGCACAACGCAACAACATTCAGGGCAGACTCGACGCAATGCTCGAGGCCAATCCGAATGTTCGTGCATTCATCGAAGGAAACACACCACAACCAAAGGAGGAAGCAATGAATGAAATTGACAATTTTTGGACCAAGGAGGTCCCAACCATGACAACACCAACCACAGAACAGATCAGGGAAGCCGTTGAGCTGGAAAGGGCAGAAGAGGTTAACATCCTATTGTCAGGAGAGAACATGACCCCGGCTAAGCAGATCCACGCAGAAAACAAGATCCGCCATATGCGAATCATCACCAACTACAAGAATGGCTTGGAGGATTTCAAGATCACGCCGAATAGCAGCTATTCGTTTGCCTTCCTCAACCACTTCTTTGGCAATGTTGCATACCGTGTACACGTGATGCCGTTGTTTGTCGGCAGCAAGCCAAATCCTGACTTGTTCCGCGAAAATGATTTGCCTGACAATGTCGTGATCAAATGGTCAAATGCTGAATATCAGTACACCATTAGCATCGCTGACAATACCGAATGGCTTGACAAGCTCAATGAAATTGGCCTGGTTGTCAACAACAGCAAGAAGATGGTCAAGCGTCTGCAAGAACTGGTCCGTCCAACAGCTGCCTACAAGCACTTTGACACTCTCAAGGTCCACATTATGGATCCCAAGAAGTTGGGCAATGACGAGAAAGTGTACGACGGCATCAGTGCTATCAGTCGCAGCTTTGCAATCAACCTCTACATCAACAACAGGGATGCCAGCGATGCGTTCGTTGAAGAGAAGATCAAGGCGATTGAGAATGGTCAGATGACTGTTGTCAGCCTCAGGGTGCTCACTCCCAAGGGCTTGATCAAGGGCAATGCCATTATAGTGCCCGACAACCAGATGGGTGGTTATGATATCAGGACGTTCACACTCAATGTCAAGGCCGAATTGTCAACCATTGGCTGGTACTGGGCAACTATTGAGCCAACCTATGGTCGTCTGCCGTTGAAATCCGATGATTTGACAATGTCCATATATCACAACGTAACTGGATTGGTCGACTCAGAGTTGTTGCTTGGCACTTTGGAGAACGCATTGAGTGAGTTGGTCGCACAAATCAAACAAGAAGGCAATCAAGATCCTGATTGGGTTCAAAGATTGGTTGACAACACTGGCTTGATTGAACACGACGACAACGTAAACAAACACGGTCCAAACCTGATCAAGAGCATGAATCAATTGAGCAAGCGCTTGAGGGAAGCCGGACTCGGCATCAGCGTCAGTCAATTGCTGATGTACCTCAGGGCCAATGGTTTGGGCATGATGTTTGGCGTCCTTGACAACAAGGGCACAGAGGTGAGGCGTGGAGAAGCGTTCAATGCAACGAATAACGGCAAATGGTTCCCGGTTCCATATGCGTATCGCGCCCACATCATGACTCGAGGGGCTTTGAGCATCTTCGGGTACAAACTCCCCAAAGACAACGGTAAGGCATTCTACCATCACAAAACGCACTGCTTTGTGGTTCCGAATCAATTCTTCATTGACAATTACGTCAATCATGGTGGTCCTGACCTTGACGATACAATCAACATCATGATTCGTCAATTCGTTGATGAGAACGGAGAAGTTACACTCAAGGCGTTCTTGGTCCGTAATCCAAATGACTTCGGTGAATGGAGCTGCATCCCGGTTTCCGACAAGGAAATCAAGTATGCGTTCCATAAGTATGGAGAAATACCTACTGTCAATGAAGTAGGGTTGAGGACAGTCGTTCCTCAGCTTAGTGATCTTATCAAAGACAGGAAAATCAAGTACAAGTACAGTGAATTGCCGGGTGTTTCTGCACTTCTCATTTCTGATCAATTCAGCCCAGAGGATGAAGAACGTGTTCGTAATTCGATGCACAAGCTTCCTGGTGGAACTGGCGCAACCGTACTGCCCAAGATGCTCACCTATGCCATCACCGGCACTTACTTGAAGCATCAACTGGTATCCAATGAGAAGATTATTGATGCCGTCCAACAAGGCCTGGCAGATTCTCAGGATATGATTCTGATCCGCAGGGCAAATGAGAAATATTATAATCATATCAAGCGTTGGTTGATCAATAACGACGCAAAGATTGATTATTACTGGTACAAGACCAGAATAACCTGGCCAATTGATAAAGAGTATGAATTCAGCGACCATAAACAGACCCCGGCGGAATCACCAATGATGCAGCTGATGCTGAAGCGCGAAACTATGGCTCGTCAAGCTCTCACCGAACTTCGGGTGTGGGCCAATAACGACATATCAGAACCTGCTGCTATTGCAAACATAGTCTGGACTCCACAGGAAATCAAGGAGGCTCCAGGCCAATTCAACGCTATTCAAAACATGAAACTCAATACCGACAACAAGGATTGGACCAGCAAGTTGGTCACAATGCTCCAGAAGTCGGATGAGCTTTACGGTGAAGAAGTCACTGACCGCAAAGTCCTGAAGATGTACCATCAGGGCATAATTGCCAAGAGGCACAAGCCGCTTAGGAATTGGGATGCATGGTTGTTTACCGTCGATCCGTCCTTGGAGCAGCTGCCAATTGATTGGTTTATCAGGGCATATACCCGTTTGATAATCAATCAATAATTATAAGCATTGTTTTGCTTCTAAACAGGCGGGGCGGACTTGTAGAGCCCGTCAGGGCTTCTAAACAAGTTCCGTGAACGACCCCGACGGTTAGTTTGGTTCGTTCAAAACAAGGGTTTCTACGGCAAGTCCCAATACGGGTCTGGCCGGGAAAAAAAGGGGGTGGCGTCCGCCATCCTCGCAACTAACAGAAGGGAGACACATAGTGTCTACTAACAAGAATACCTTTGCCGTCGTGGGTCTCAGCACCCCGGGGCCAAAGGCCACTAAGGTCGGGCTTCGCAGCCTTGACACAACCGACGAGATTCGCTACAGCGCTTGGATTGCCAACGCGCTCGTTGCGAGTGTCGTTGCGGGAATGCGGGTCACTTTCGGGGCTGTCAGCCTTGGCAAAACCGAAACCGAGTACACCAATCACCTTGGTGAAGTCGTTGCGTTGAAGTTCCCCAAGAAGCAAGTCTTCTGGGGTGGCGACATCACATTCGACGCGCCCGCAACTGAGCCTCTTCCCGCTCAGGGGCAGGTCATCATGACGCCTGCGGCTCAGAAGTTCGCTGCGGCGGTGCTTGCCAAACAAGCCCGCGAGGCGAATCTCAACACAACCGACGAGTTGGCGCTGGGTTCAGACGAACCCTTCTGACGCCCGCGAGTCGGTTCTGCGTTACCCCCCGTGGGTGCTTCGGCGCCCGCGGGGGTTCCCCCCTTTCATTTTAGAAATTTGAGCAGTACGGAAGTTACATTGGGCGCGACCAATGAACTTAGCCGTTGGGCAGGTCAAGTCTGCCACTACAGTCTGGGCGATACTGGGGAAAAAGTATATGAGATATACGAACTTGACTCAAGCAATCCGTACGCACGCATTGAAAGTTTCCGACGGGAGCCAATGTCGTGCGTGCGGGTTGTGGATTTTTCCTTGCCGCGGGGCGGAGTTCCCGCGAGTCTTGGGTTTTTTTTTACCCTTAGAACCATTTTTTTTACCGTTAGAACCACTCGGAAAAAAAGGGTCAGTTACCAAAAGTTTGTGTAAATAATCATAGGACACATATAAAAGCCTATGTACTGGGAGTTAGCCTTGTCCCCAATGGATGTCGGAGAGCGAAAACTCAACAGGGCCCATTATCTACAAGTAAAGGAGAACAAAATGACAACAGCAAAGCAAGCCGCGTTCAACCACGCACAAGAATTGTTGGAAGACGCGAACAAAAAGATGCTGGAAGCCGAAAGGCTGATAGCGGAACTGGTGATATGGACGAGCCCAATCGGGGACACGTTCATCGCGCCGAAGCAGGAAGTTCACGCAATGATCAAAGACGGGAGTTGGCGGTGAAATGAAGAACAAACAAAAGACGAAAGAAAAGATGATCACGCGTCTGATCCAAGAAGAAAATTTGACGAGGGATCAAGCGAGAGAATACATCATGGAGCGCAGCTACCATGGATGCTCGCACGAAGAAGCAATCGAAAGAGCGAAAAATTCCCCGTGGGCCAAGTAACAAGTTTGCCTCCCCCTAGGTGGAAGGGTCACCCCTTGGTTTGGTTGCACCAAATGGGTGACCCTTCCTTGGTATTTTTTCGGTTAGAACCACTACAAGGAGCAAAAATGAAAATACCGGTAATGAAATGGAGCGACGTCGACAAACAGGCGTTCAAGGACGGCAATCGTCTGCGTGCAAAGACGATACTGAGCAAGAAAAAAAGGGACAACAAATACAAATGCAGAATAAGAGTACCTATCAACCATGATTTCGACTGAAAGGAACGAGCATGATGATACAAGTTCAAACAAAAACATGCATACATTGTATGCAGGACGGTCATGTCGAGATGACATACGACGAATACAACACGGGCAAGAAGTTGTACGAACAAGGCGCCCTGATGCAGGAAGCATTTCCGAATCTTGATTTGGATTTGCGCGAGCAATTGATTAGCGGCATCCACCCAAAATGCTGGATCGAGATGTTCGCGCCAAAATGCTCGCAACACGACCTTCCCTAGAAAGGCACGAAATGAAAGATAAACCCGTTTATCATGTCGTTGACTTTATCGACGACTGTGTCTATTCGGTCAATATTCCTACGCTAGAACAAGCGAAAGAAATAGCTGACCACGGACACAAAACTGCATACCCCAATGGTGGGTTGTCAATCGTACAAAATGACGATCTGACACCCAACATGATCAATCAAATCGCCAAGGCGATGTCGAGCTATAGCGACACTAAAAATTTAGGATAGCCGACGTGTGAATAATCATGGAACACGGACAAAAGTCCATGTACTGGGAGCGCCCTGTCCCCAACGAATACAGGAGAGCGAAAAACTCAACAGGGCTCATTCTACACAGAAAAGGAACAAAACAATGTCAACATGGAAAATCACAAAAGGAATAGTGTTCGCCCAGTTCATCTGGGTGGCGATAGTCGGAATCGTCATAATGATAGTCGCACTTTTTGCGACCAGCGACAAAAAAGACAAGACAAAGAAGACAAAAAACGGATTCCAAACCCAAAAAATGGAAGACGTCTATGAACATTACAAACAGAAATTAGAAGTATAACCCCCGAAGGAGAACATGCATGGCATCCCCAGAAAACACCAAATGGTGGGAAGAATCAGCGCGCCTGAAAGCGAAAAATGAGAGAAGAAAAGCCAAGAAAAAGGAGAAAAATAAATGACAACTACGCAGGAATTCAACAGCCAAATCGTCATCACGCTTGGCAACGCCCAACAGGCGATAGCCATGATAAGGGATATACTCGAAAAACACACGGACGCCATACACAAACTGGCGGAACGAATCGAGATACTGGAAGAAAAGGAAAAACAACAATGAAAACAGAAAACAGAATCAAATTGGACAAAGTCGAGCAAGAAAGCGAAAAATCACGACACTACGGGTTCAACGCCTACAGGGTAAACGGTTATTCGATGCCCAAAGGGTTCATCACGAGCTACGTGGCGTGCATGCTCGAGCCGAACGGCAAGACGGTCATCGAATTCTCGATCCAGTCACCCACCGGCGACGCGTCAGACCACTTCCACTACACGATCCCTTGCGAATCGTGGGAACAAGCGGTCTGGATCGTGGACATGCAATACGTGGGATACGAAATAATGCTCGACGAATACGAAAAAGAATTCGAGCAAATGAAAGTATGAACAAAAAAATAACCATAGGAACGTTGATCACCGCCCTCACATTCGTGGGGGCGTGGATCTTCTCCAGAAAGACCAAAAGGAGCAGAAAATGTTAGCATTCATGCTGGGATTCATATCATGCTACGCGATGATGGTGACGGGTTACATATACTTGTACGATCAGAAACTGAAGAAACAAGATGCGCGCCAAAACCATCCCACCAACTGGCATTCATATTAGAACACAACGGTGCCACCCCCTGGTTCATTCAAAAAAAAAGGGCACAGGGGGTGACACATGCTCAACTGGTTCTTTGATCTACTAGAACAAATTTTCTACTTGTTTAGTTCAGAAGATCAAGAAATATAAAAAATAAACATAGAAACAAAAAAAATACACATAGAAACAAAAGGAAACAAACATGAAAGTTATCAACAAGACAGTGAATACGCTCGGCAAAATCACAGGCAAAACTTTCAGGGCCACCAAACAAGCCCCGCGAAAGACGATCGACCTGAGCAAAGACCTCAAAGACGCTTTCGTCGACGGTCTGAACTCGGACAAGCCCAAGACCCCGAATCTGCCAGAGATTTAACCGACAAAGAACATAAAAAAAAAGGGGTTCAACACCCCGAATTCAAATAAAACAACAACAAACACACAGAAAGCACAAATAAATGACTACATTCACAGAAAAATTCAATCTCGACACCTCGTTGTTCGACCAGATCGCCGAGAATATCGACAGTCTTCAGTCCACCGCACGGACTCAGATGCTGTCGGTAGGCAAGAAGGTCAACTTCAAGGGTTCGATCAACAGCATCGAAGTCCCAGCCTCAGTGACACTCCGCGAAGCCTCGTTGAGCCGCATCTCGGTTCTGCGTCAGCAAAGCCCGTACACAGGCAAAGAGTACTACCTTGTCACTGGCGTAATGAACCCAGTCAAGATGGACTTGAATGTCATGATCGACGGAGCGGAGATCAACATCGTTGACCTGTTGCACAAGTTCGTGACGGATTCCGGCAAGACCGTGGAGAAAGACAAGTTCATCTCGTCGCTCAAAGGTCTCGGCTTGAACTTCACGGACGGTATGCCGTTGTTCTTCCACCAATTCGGTGCCAACGAAGACGGCTTCAAGCACGCCATCAACGCGTTCAAGAGCGCGGGCGCAGTCGACGTGACTGGTCGTATCGAGAATCCGGGCCGCATCATCGCAGCCTATCAGCACAAGAGCGGCGTACCAGTGACGGCGTTCGAGTTGGGTACCACCGATCGTGAAAAATCCCGCACAAAACAGGGTTTCTTGAACTTGGTGGACGCCTCGGTAGAGACATTCCAACGCGTCTATGGTCTGCGCCTCAAAGCGCATGTCCTTGGACAAAAGATGGAAAACCTCGCCCAGTCAAAGATCAAGGAAGCAGAAGAGCAGCGTCAAAAGATGCTTCAGCTTTCTCGTCAATGGGTTTCCAACTGGTCTGGTTCGCAACAGCGTATCGAGATCACGCCTTCCGGCGCATTCGACAAGAAAGACATCTACGATCCAGTGAACGCACCTTCGGGTCGATTCACCATGGTCATAAATGGCAATGACGTGGCGTGCGACCTTTGGTCGAACTCTGCGCAAGCAAACACGAACACGGTTGCGGCTTCGGCCTCAACCCAAGAATCAGAAGCGATGCCCTTCTAGGCTTGCTCAAACAGTTTGTCCGTTCTGTGGTAAAAACGGACACTTTCTTTTTAATTCAGTACAAAGAATGACCATTGCCGATACTGATGCTATCCACTATATGTGGTATACGCGAAGTATCGGTTTTTTTAATTTGAATAGAGCGGCAACCGCCGAACTTTTGTTCGGTCTGGTTGACGCGAAATATTTTCCTTCACGTGTTGTGCTGAAGGATATTATGTGATAACATATATCCGTCAGACATCATCAACACAAGAAGGAGAATACGAGCTATGCCTCGCCAACATCAATCTTCTAAGATGAAGAAGGTTCTAGCCGAATTAAAGCGGTTAGGTTTTGAAGTGACAAGAAATAAGTCCGGTACCTATCGGATTGTACCCCCTTCAACAATTCAAGGACCGACTTATACGACTCACGGAACAGAGTCCGCTCTGCATCCGATGAGACGAGACTTCAAACGAATGTACAATGTTGTTCTTCACGTGTAGTATGATTATGATGATCGGTACGGTTGCAGGTCCTCACTTGTAATCGTGCCGATCTTTTTTTTCGGCACAAAGTTGACGGTCTTAAAATATTTTTATTTTAGACTCGAAACCGCCGAAAAATCAAAGCATGCCTCACGTTGCAATATACAGACATTATACGCATCCAACCCCCCTATACCCCCCCATGGGTTTAATTATTATTTTAATTAAAACAACCCCATTATAATAATTTGTTGACCAAACATATGTTTTGACCACTTTTCAAGTGGGTGCCCAGTTCACAACATATATAATCCCGTCAATGCCTAATATAACTAACAGATAAAGATGAGACAAGAAACTGGCATTTGTTCTTGATTTGGTTTCTCTGGTAATTGGCACTACCTACTTTCCTGAAAGGAATACGTGATACCTACCTATGGACTATTTGTCTACTCCCGCTAAGATAATGATTTGTACATTTTGCGTTTTTGTCTTTCTTGCCGGCCTGAAGGCCGTAGGACTGATATAATTAATAAACTTGGTGTTTTTTATCAATAGCTGAAATGGGTACTTGATGAAACGAAAACATATTTCTAACCCCGAACGAGCAGAGTATCTTCGCGAATGGAGATACAAGAAAAAGCACGGCGATGGCCATAGGATATGCGCCGAACCCGGCTGCAACGTGATCCTGAACTCGTATAATCGCAACGAATGTTGCTCCCTACACAACTTCACCTATGTCAAAAAACACAACATCAAAATAGACATCGGCTATTCGAATTCGTGAGATGATCAGATTCCTGTTGGACCTGTGTCCACTGGTTTGGATGTGGGTCGTTTCCGAGCCCTGGCAACCGTTGGTTATAGCGCTGTGTTCAATGGCAATCTACAGGCTGGCAATTACCGACTACCTACGCTAAATAAAAAAAATTATTGGCGGCGATTTTCCTCGAGAAAAAGATGTGTTAAGCACTGAAAAGATCGTCTTTTAAGATCTGGTTAGTGAAAAAGTTTTTTCAAAAATACAGACCATTGGTCTAATATATTGATGAAACAAAAACTTACTTAATACTTACCCTCCTTTCAAATTAAGTAGGTACCCTTATTGTCACAATATATTCTTGTCAGTCCCCACAGACGTTGTAGTCCTTTTCCGTCTGTGGGGGCTACATTTTTTAACAAGGCGAAAGAAAGTTCAAATGTCTTTAACAAACGATCAAGCACTCGAAATAATCAGGGTCCACGACGAGTTGTGGAACGCTGTTTATGATCGAGGCGTCAAGTCTTATAGTCTTACATACAAAGATAAAAATTATACAATCAACATACCACCACATTTCGGTTATGCTTCGGTTTTATTGCCGAATTCTGAAGGAAACAAATTCCTTTGGATTACTCAGAATTTAAATAAGTCTACATACAATACGTCGGCCATCAAATCGGCACGAGATTTAAACAATGATCATAGAATTACGTGGATCGTCGATACCACCAATGGAAGATTCAGATATCGTTCCAATATCACGACTACGCGTGATTCTCAAAACACTTTAATATATGGTGCAATTGAAATCTATGATAGCCTTGGTAAAGAGACCATTTGGTCCAACAACCAAGCTATCATAACAAGGAAGGCAGCGTTTTAATGGTGGATGATCTTGATTTGATGAAGCTCGATATAGATATACTTGATTGTCTCAATAAGTTTAATTCAATACTTACAGATTATATCGAACAATATCGATTCATCAGCGTCGAACCGCAAAATGCGGAAACTGTTCAAAGATACTACAGAGGCATTTACCAACTCAGTTTGGCAATTGCGTCTGTCGTAGAAGCGTACAAAGAGCTTTGTTATTGCAAAGGTGTGACGGTCGTAAGCTAAAAATTTGTTAAACCCTGTTATTTATATATGTTATTGTTTATTCATACCATATAATATATATGTTTGTAATGATGGTTTTTGAAAAACTCAAGATATTTGTAGAAATATCTGTTTTTTGACATCATTGTTATATAACTTTATATGACATATGAGATATAAAAACTTAACCAAATTAACCTCGTAGAGGAGTAACAAAAACATATGCCAAGAGGTAAAACAAATGCGATTGAACAAGTTATTAATGGAAAATACGCAAGCGGAGCTGAAATCACAGTTAATCAACTTGCATCAGAAATTGGTTGCACTGTTCAAAACGTGTATATCTACATTAGAAAAAATCCTGGTAGAATCTCTAAAGTACGTAGAGGCTTATATCAAATTAGTCCATCTGTTTCTACTGCTGCTGGTTCCCACAACAACAGTGGCACCAACCGTTCAGTAGTAAATTAAACTTATATAAAAATGATTTAATTTTAATATCTTGGTTACTATTTATATAGCTGATCAGATATTAAAATTATTTGTTGTGTGAATGCGGTTTAATATCCGCATTCGCATGACAATAAATATGTTATAATCGATATGTGTAATCAAATGTAATGCCCGATCATCGGGCAGATAATAGAATCAAAGAAGTACGAAAATGTTGTATAACATTTAGGAAGTCGGAGATGGCTATAACTGCCAACCGTTAGGGCATTCGTAGGTCCTCACAATCTTCGGTTTCTCATTACGCCATACTAATGCGAAGTGTAGTTTAGCTTTGCAAACCAAGACGAAAGTGAGCAGACTGATGAATATAAATATATTCAAATCTGTATTTTATATAGTTATTTCATTATATTTAACCATAGGCGCCACCGCAGTCTATGCCAATACTGTTTTAAACGATGACAGAGAATCCTCTTCTCAGTCTGAGTTAAGATCTAAAGTAGTTGAAAATCTTTCTTTTAATTTGTATACAAAAGAAAGATTGAATGAAAATATAATTTTTAAACATGGTGATGTTTCCTGGCTTCCCAAACTTGCTTCACAAGCTGGATGGCCCAAGGATACTCATTCCCGTTTATCCGAAATTATATTGCGAGAGTCAGGCGGTTGTCCAAACCGACGTGGCGGAGATGCAGTTGACAAAAATTGTAAAATAACCCATGTAACAGAATGGAATCACCGTTCTGACACCGGATTGTTGCAGATTAATGGAATCAATTACGACATTACTCGCAACAAGTGGGCTGCTTTATGTTTAAGAATGGATATTTGTACTCAAAATCCTTTGCTTGATCCTCATACCAATTTGAAAGCTGGATATCTTTTGTATCAAATTTCTGGTTGGGGTCCTTGGGACCCGTGTACTTGGGGACCCAAGTATGCCCATAGGTGCAAGCCATAATTGTGTATTTTAATTGTTAGACCTAGTTCATAGAAAGACTTGGAAATTTCTTCCAAGTAACAATTATCAATTAGGAGTAACAGAATGGCTATTCTACTTAGTGATGAAACACGGGTTTATACCCAACCAAGCAAGTTTGCTATAACCGAGCCCAACAAGGTTGTCACCTTCATACAAGGTGAACCACCGACTGGCATTCGCGGCAAGCGATCCAATCCCGTAATTGACAGCATTTATTATGCTTTAATTACCAACCGTAATCAATGGGCACATGTGAACATTCAGATTACCAACAAGAAGCAGTTGTCAAGCATCATTACTGCCTTGAATTATCGTTCTTCAAAAGACAACATGGGTTTGTCTACACGTACGATGAACAACGAACGAACCAAGACGTTCGAGCTTTGGGTAATGCTTAGCCCCAGATAATACTTTTGGTGTCCGCAACCGTTTGAGTGGACGGTTGCGGACATCAGCAAGCAAAGATATTTTTTTTAGTTCGTTCAAAATATACTTTTAATTTTTTTGTTATAGTTCGTACAGAAAAGAAGGGAGAATTCTATGTTGATAGATGAATTGTATTTGCAAGAATGGACTTGCGATGCGTGTAACAAAAAGGTTTTTGCAGGCACCGTAGAAAACGGTCTTGAGCTTGTCGGATTCGCCGGTTCTTACGCAGGCTTCACCGACAGTTGTTTTGACGAAAAAGGCACTTTTTCGGATAAAGCGCGTTTCTGTCATGCATGTTGCGTGAAGCTTTTCAAGTTATTCCCTGTTTTGGCCAAAAATATGGGAATCTTGAAAGGCCAAGGTCATCATCCTGGTCCTTCGGACAAACCGTGTTGTGACTACTCATGGTCGACATTGTCCAATGACGAGGACAAGACCATTCTTCTTATTTCAGCAAGAGACAAAAACAATATTCTTTATTGGAAGAAGGCATTTTATGAATAACATTACGCCATGTATAATTTGTGAATCCTCCGTTCTTTTGGTTGAAGGCAGTAATTACAGATTTAAGAACGCTTCTAAATTTGTAGTTCATGCCCATCAACCTTCTAACTTTGAGAACCATACCTACGAAGGCATCATATGCGATTCGTGTATGGACAAGTTGATACAATCAAATAAGCTTTTGATATACGTGTAGTATATTCAAAATTATGGACTTCATTATATCAACAAGGAGGAAATAATATATGTTAACAATGGTGTTATTGCTCGCCATCATGTCAACAGTTTTGGAGCTCATGATTGCGGCAAACGTCCCTTTGTGGCGGCAATGGAGTTATAAAAGCAAACTTTTCAATTTGCTTAATTCCATGTTCCTGTCATATTTTATCGGCATTGCGTTCGGTGCTCAGGGCCTCATAGCTTTGACCGCAGGTGTTTTGTCAACCTTCTTGACTATTCCAGGTTATTCATATTTGAATTGGAATTATGACAGTGAAGTTGCCAAAACCAAATACGAAGGCAATCGATACAAATATGTCAAGAAGACAGCCAAACCCAAGGTCGCAAAAGCAAAAGAGCTTGGTTCTGACCTTATAAAGGTTGGTTATGTGACGGGCAAAGTGATCACTGCGCCACTTTGGATTAGTCGAAAAGTATACAAATATTGTAAATCATAATAAATACACTGTAAACAAAGGAGAAATATATGACAGATAATCCATACCAATTGCCATTTCCAAACGATGATAATGACGGTGAAATTGAATACGATTTTCCTCTTTGGAACAAGATGAGCAAAGACATTCGAAGGTTGTCTTCGAATTTTGATCAACGTTCCGTGCGAGAACTTGTTTCCACATATTATCGGATTCAAAAGAACAGAATAGCCATTGCGGCGCAATCCAGGGAACTTCAAAGTGCCAAGTCCCCCTACGAGTTGGTTCAGTTTCTTGCTGACAACTTAAAGTACATGGAAGCCGCTTTGAAGTACCCTCTGCAACGTTTTGCCGAAACATATCCAGTAGGCCTCTGGGCCCTCAGTCAATACGGCATCGGACCAGTGATCACGGCCGGTTTGATTGCCCATATCGACATCACTAAGGCAAAAACAGCTGGTTCGATATGGCGCTATGCAGGGCTCGATCCCACTGTCGAGTGGGAGAGGGGCCAGAAGCGTCCGTTCAACGCCGAGTTGAAAACTTTGTCGTGGAAAATCGGTCAGAGTTTCATGAAGTTCTCTAACGAAGACGAATGTTTCTACGGCAAACTGTACAGACAGGACAAAGAGCGTCGGACCGCCAAGAACGAAGCCGGCGAATATTCTGAGAGAGCGAAACATATTCTTGCTTCAAAGAATTGGAAGAAAAACGTCACCAGCGATTCTTTGAAAAAAGGCTTTTTGCCTCCTGCGCAAATAGACGCCCAGGCTCGTCGTTTTGCCGTCAAGATATTCTTGTCCCATTTTCACGCTGTTTGGTTCCAAGATCATTACGGCAAGAAGGCTCCAACTCCGTATACGATAGCGCATATGGATCATGTCCATGAAATTGAAATTCCTGGATATGACTCCAGGTTTTAAATTTTAAGGTTTGATGCAGTGTGGCTCCTGCATTAAAGAAATAAAATAAATCCACGAAACAAAGGAATATATAGTATGTATACATTAGCCCTTGCTATTCTCATCGGTTTTGTCGCTGCTCAAGTGACAAATATCGCTGTGGATAATGTTCCTGTTCTAAACAAAATTCCTGTTTTGAACAAGGAAGGCAATATGTTTACCCTTGTAGCTGTTCTTATGGTGTGGTTGACAGACACTTCGATACTCGGAGCTTACGGTATCGGAAACGGTGATCAATGGGTTGACGTAGTCGGTAGTGGCTTGGCCGTTGTTGGTGTAACAACTGCAGTCGATGCCATTATCCGTTATTTGGAAAGCAAATAATCAACACCAGGGGTGCGTCTGGTTCAACAACGCACTTTTAATTGAATGAATCATCGCGGAAGATTTGTAACAAGTTCAGCGAATGAATCATGTGCCTAGATTTGTAACATCCAAGATGAATGAATCACAGTGCAACAACCTGTAACAAACCCCGAGAATGAATCAAAGAAAAATATTTGTAACACGGGAGCGAAATGAATCAATAACTCGGATTTGTAACATAATCGCAAAATGAATCACTGCCCGCGACTTGTAACAGGAGTGTAGAATGAATCACTCGCAACGATTTGTAACACAACTCGCAAATGAATCACTGACAACGACTTTTAACATCACGCTGGAATGAATCAAACAGATTAATTTGTAACACCGGAGCGAAATGAATCATAAGAAGAAATTTGTAACATTTAACGGGAATGAATCACCGAGCGAGATTTGTAACACCCCACTGAAATGAATCATGACGCCAGATTTGTAACAACGTTTGTGAATGAATCACGTCGGGAAATTTGTAACAAAAACAACGAATGAATCAGTGACCAAGATTTGTAACAACAACCTTGAATGAATCAGTGACCGCAATTTGTAACACTGCCAACGAATGAATCAGAGTGCACGACTTGTATCATTTTGACCTAATGAATCAAGGTTCCAGATATGTAACATTGTTAATGAATGAATCAGACCACCCGATTTGTATCAAAAGAATGCAATGAATCAGACCCGACGATTTGTAACACCCGAATTGAATGAATCACTTTTCAAGATTAGTAACACTGGCCTGGAATGAATCAGTTCATGCGATTAGTGTCAAGAGGAATGAATGAATCAATAAGGCGAACTTGTAACAAGGTGGCCGAATGAATCAGGAAAATGGATTTGTAACATATTCCGTGAATGAATCAATGCAGTCGATTTGCAACATCACGACCGAATGAATCAAAGCTGATGAGATTGTAACATATCTGGTGAATGAATCATTGAACTAGATCTGTAACACTTTGCATGAATGAATCATACAAACGGGACTTGTAACATTGAGCACGAATGAATCACCGCAGTTGATTTGTAACATTGATCTCGGATGAATCACTACAATCGACTTGTATCATGCACGCAGAATGAATCACAACAGACGATTTGTAACAACGTAGACAAATGAATCATGGAACGAAATTTGTAACAACGCCTTTGAATGAATCACCAACAACGATTTTTAACATGATGCACGAATGAATCAGAACGTTCGATTTGTAACCATTTCCAAGAATGAATCACAAGAATAGATTTGTAACAAGTGGTTTGAATGAATCACAATCATCGATTTGTAACGCTGCCCACGAATGAATTACAAGCCGCAATTTGTAACAGCAGTCTCGAATGAATCACTAGTTGGGATTTGTAACAAATCATAAGAATGAATCAAACAAAGTGACTTGTAACATTTTTGCCGAATGTGTGAATGAATCATTTAATTTAATTATATAAAAAGTGGAATTTAATATGTAGTTTTTACAGAAGAAAAGGGAATTAAAAAAAATTGAAAAGGAGAAACTAAATGTCATTTGAAACTTATCGTCCCAATGTAAGATTGAAAGCTTTGGCCAACGGTCCTTTGCGTTCAAACAATAATTATCAATTTGGTTTTTACGACATCGGTGTTCTGCGTCATGCTCTTCAGCATTCGGGAGCGCCGGAATACCGTGTGGCGGCTTTACCGATACCGTCGAATGATTTCGATCTTGCCGATTTGGAAAAGATTATCACCAACAAAAATGTCCAGTACGCTATCGTTGACAAAAACAAGATCGTCGTAACCATCATAGATGGCCAGACAGGTTGGATGAGCGTTTTTGAAGACATGGGTTTTAAAGTCAAGGGTGGTGGCAAAACTGCCAAGCGCATGAAGTCTTTTCATCGCGCCACCCTGCTCAACGCCCATTTCGACGATCTTAAAATCAAATGGGTTCAACCCACTGATTTTACGCGATATGACTTCACCGGGTCTGCAGATTGGTCGCCCTGGGTGACCCAAAGTCTTCCTCGTCTTTTGGACGGTGGCATAGTGATTTCATCTCGTCTTGTGCAGCAAGCGGTCAAGAATTTGCCGGTTTATGAACCGCACAATACTCTTGACACCAACGAATATTATTATGATCCTACCGTTCGTCAACACCTCGTGAATTATCTGCTCAAATCTAAGGTGTTCAATGGTAGAATTCTTACTTCCGAAGGTATTCTTAAGGGCAATTTGTTTGTCCGAGACGACCTTCCTGAGTTTATCGATGTTATCTCAACTCGCCACAACTTGAAGAAAGAAATTACATACCACAAAGGTTTTCGTTTGCTTGCCGAGCCGCAAGGTCCCAAGACCCGTGTCATCACGGATGATCAAACGGTAATCAACATGCCCAAGTTGTTTCGTAAATCTGACATGGAAATGTGGCTCAAAGAAGAATACGAAAAGATGTTCAAAAAAGCTAAAGACGGGCATCTTATAACGGATTGGAAGTCTGTGTTCATGCGTAATTTTACGCGAGACAACCAAGACATGGAGGATATCGAGGCGCAATCCCGTATCAGTTATGTCGGTTATCGTTGGGTGAGCATGGGTTTGTCGATCACACATTCGCCTTGGCTTTTCGAAACCTTGGCCATATCTCACGCCAAGCCGCTTCAAAAACGAATACCCATACCCTGTTCTGTTTACGAGCAGGTCATTCCTGAGTCTTTGGCTCGAATGGCTGGGCACGATATGTTCGTTGAGGAAGGCACGATCATGAGAGTTGATTCTTTGGGAGTACATGTCGTCAGCGATTATGACTGGCTTGAGATGTATGAGTCTCATGGCGGTCACGATCAAGACGACTTTTTCAAGTGTTTTTATCGAACAATCGAGCATGCTGGCACGACAAAGAAGGTCGTGATCATTGCTCGTTCGCCGAACGGTTTTGGCGAGTATTCGATGTTTAACTATGTCGAAGGCCAGTGGCATCCCACATGGACCAAATCCGACGGTGAAAAGGTTTGTTTTCCGTTGATCAACGGTCGTGCTTGGCCGGAGCGCTTGAGCGAAGCGATTCGTTCCGAAAAGGTCAAGTATGTTGGTTTGCCAAGCGAGAACAAAGATGAAGACATACGTCCAGAAACGGAATCATACAGCGTTGCCGACGTCATGCGCGATGTCAAAATTGCCATGAATGGCGGTAACGTCGGTCGTTTCGTCAACGCTTCAATGCTTCATTCAATGGTTCTCAGCAAACACAGACCAAACCAACTTTGTTCCATGGAGTCTGCGATCGACGGATGTACCCAAACGAGCGATCTGGACGACCGCGAAGCCATCGATACCGAGGCACAAATCATGATAGACGAGGTGCTTGCCTCAAACAAGCCCGTCGACCGTGATTTTTGGTTCGGCAGATTTCGCGCACTTGCCCGCAAGCATCCAGAAGTGGAGACTTACGAAGGCAAGATCACTCAGTTGAATTCTCTGTGCACCGATTATTACAACAAATATGTGCAACGAATCATCAAGTATTCGCAGGAGAATGTCCGTCCGTTGGAGATTGTTCATCAACTTGGTCAGCGCTTGTATTACCATGCGCTTCCTGTGTTGAGAAACTTTCGTATGAGCATATTCAACGCAAATGCCGCAGACGTCGTCCAGATGTCGAACGGCATTAAACGCACTGAGTGGGAACATCTTTATGGCAACATAGTTGCGAAGATAGAATCATACGAACGCGTTCAAGATCGCCATGATTTTATCTTGTCCTTGTATTCTGCGTCGATCAAGAATTTGACCAGCAACGGCAAGGTCACCGACCAAATCGTGATGAATCGATTGGTTTATCCATATCTGGAAGCCGCATTGATTCATTACGGAGTCGGCAACAAGATAATCATGACTTTTGAAGATGGTCAAGTACAACTCACCGAACGAACCGCCACCAGCTGGAGTTATCCGGATGAAAACGGCGATTTGGTCGAGTTCAATGATGTTTTTGCCTATCAAAAGTATCATGCGCAATATTCTCCGATAATTCATACGACCACTGTTAAAACAGAAGGTCGTAGAATGAAAGCGGAGTTTTAGTTGGTCCAAATCGAAAGGGGGCCGATCAGCAAATATTCCTTCGGTAGGAAGCGTTAGGAAGTTTTGTCATTGCTGGTCGGTCCCTTTTTTTTACCAATATACACGAAAGCAGAAAATGGAAACTATAACAGCAGATAAAATATACAATGATATTCGTTTCGTCATTGACAATGTGGACAAAATTTACAAAGAAACGCACAACCCTGTTCAATACATGGTGTATAAACTCGGCCAGAAAACTTCTAGGTTTTTCAAGTTTATGAATTCTTCACAAGTTAAGGTTATAACCCTTATGACCTTCTGGGCTTTCTTCGTAACAAGTTGGATTTTGTCATCTTTTGCAATGAGCACTGTGTCTGCTTTCATAATCTTTGGCACAATGATTGCTCTTTATACCAACGCGACTATGGAAGCAGTTTCTGTCATGATTAGAACTACTATGATGAATTATTATTCCGGAATTTTCGCAAATGTCACCAAATAAAATTCGAGAAGAACCCTTTCCTTTTACCAACAGGAAAGAGTTCGACGAATTGCTTTCCCATGTTCATCATGATCCCTATACAGAGTTTGAAAGAATTTCAAATATGTTTAGCAAGATTATATTGAGCAATGGGCCAAACAGTTTTTCCACGACCCTCGTCGTGTACAATACTATGCGTGCCCTTGTCGGCATATTGGCATGTAGGCCCACCGCTGACAAGCCTGATCTCTATAAGGCTATGGCTCAAATGCTTTATTTTCCTATGTCTTTGAGTTCGGAACTGTTCATCGTCGCACAAGATACGACGATGAAAAGTTGTAACCCAGAAGATTTGTCAGTAGAGGAAAAAACTGACGCCCTTGTCATAACCTATGTTACGCCAAGAGATTGCGTTTTTTTTACCATCCCTTATAAAATCGATTCAAAGAATATTGTATCATTCGACTTGAGCAAAGCTTATTTGCATTGTGTGCATCAAAAGAAAGAGGCCGAAAAATCTGGTCCAATCGGAGATATGTTGTCCTTGTTTTATATTTTTTCCCATTCGGTCACGACTGGACCCTTTCTGCCGGACGAAGTATTAGCTTTCTTGAAGATTAATAATTTTAATTTTGAAATTATAAATCCTCAGAATATGACAAGGTCACATATAGCTTTGCCAATAGCAATGTAAGAAGATATATTATGAAATTATTAGAGAAACCTAAAAATAAAAAACAACCCAAATCCCCCCATATATGCTGGTACGATTCCGATACACGCATATGCGGATATTTAGTAGAATTTGATTATTCCGAAAAAATAGAGTCAAAAATGGAATTAGAGTCTTTTTACGGTGACATAGATTTATTTGGTTTTTGATTATATGCCAGTAGAATTACGACCATATCAGCAAGAAGCTTTGGACGCCATTGTTGAAAGCCAAACCAAGGGTATTTCCAAGCAACTTGTTGTTTTGCCCACTGGATCAGGCAAGACTGTCTTGTTTTCTCATTTGCCCTTGATTAAAAAAGATGTTTTGCCAATGTTGATTCTGGCGCATAGAGAAGAACTTCTTTATCAGGCAAAAAACAAGATTCAGTACATGAATCCAAATTTGACCGTAGGGATTGAACAGGCGGAAAAAACAGCTGGAAAGACAGACGTCGTAGTCGCCTCTGTCGCCACTCTTGGTCGAAACAATACACCTCGTATTTTGGAATATTCCAAAAATTATTTTAAGTCCATTGTTATTGACGAAGCGCACCATGCCGCCGCAGCGACTTACAGGCGTATTGTTGATTATTTTGACAGCCCCTTTCTGCTTGGTGTTACCGCGACCCCGCAGCGTTCAGACAACACGAGATTGATAGACGTATTTCAGGAAATCGTCTATTACAAATCTATACAAGATTTAATTGAGGATGGATATCTTTGTCCTCTTATTGGATATCGAGTAAAAACAACCGTTGATATCAGTGAAGTGGAAATACAAAATGGAGAATATAATCATTCGCAACTTGAAAATTGCATTAATAACGATGAGCGCAATAATAGTATTGTTGCCGCTTATAATCATTTGGCTCCTTTTACGAAAGCCATTGTTTTCGCCGCTGGCGTCTCTCACGCGAGAGACTTGGCCGCATCCTTTGAGAAAAGTGGGACCTCTGTACGAGTGATCGTCGGTACGACCGATTCGGAGGAAAGATCTCAGATTCTTGCAGACTTTGCTCTTGGCAAAGTTAGAGTAATAGTCAATGTCGGTGTTTTGACCGAAGGTTTTGATGAACCTTCGATAGAGACAATTATCATAGCCAAACCAACTCGTTCGACTTTGTTGTATACACAAATAGTTGGTCGTGGTACTCGTATTCACGATGGCAAACCGCATTGCATGATCATAGATATAGCCGATACCACAAAAGGGAAAAAGCCCATAGGGCTTCCCTCATTGCTTGGGTTGCCTCCAGAATTTGATCTCAAGGGAAGTTCTTTGACGGAAGTCGCCAAAGAATTTCAAGAACTTGAAACCTATTGCCCTGGTGAAGCTGTTCGTGTTCTCAATCCGGACGACATTGAATTGGCTTATGCAAGAATTGACTTGTTCATGCCTCCTCCGCCCAATGCCATTATACAGCAATACTCCAAGTTGGTTTGGGCCGAAGTGGGCGAAAACAGTTTCCATCTCGGTCTAAACAACAACGAGGCTATGAGCATCCATCAAGATGCTCTCGGTCGTTGGGCTGTCTCGTTGCACGATAGACACACAAAACACGTCAACACTTTGGGCGTTGTTTTTGATCTGCGAGAAGCTTTCGTTAGATCTGATAGGTGGATTCAAAACAATAGATCTCAATCCATGAATTTTATCAATTCTGACGCACCTTGGAGAATCGACGCTCCCACCGATTCTCAAAAGCGAGTTTTGAAGAGAATGGGAGTTCCCATAACTTCGGATTTAACCAAAGGTATGGCGTCCCAGCTTATATCAAGATATTATGAAAATAATCCTAAACCTAAATGGTTGCAAAAAAAAATTGACAGTAAAAAAAATAATTATATGTAATTGGAGTTCTAATGTATAAAAGATATTTAAATTTTTGTATGGTTTTTACAATGTTACTTTCTTTCATTTCATACAAAGAAGTTTCTGCACAGTCGTTGTTTCATAACGACGTGTCCCCTGCTTCTGGACCAGTAAAATTTGTCATGCATCTTGACAAATCTGTTCCTTATGTGGGGGCCACCAAGGCGCACAACACAGGTTACTACGGCCAGGGCCAGTACGTTGTCGTTATAGACACCGGAGTGGACGTATCTCATTCTTTTCTTAAAGACAAAGTCGTTTTAGAGGCTTGTTTTAGCACTTCTTGTCCAAACAACCAAAAATCCATGATTGGTCCTGGTGCGGCCAAACCGGTTCATTGGCATGGTACACACGTATCGGGCATAGTTGCGGGCAGCAATTCCTCTTTCAAAGGGGTTGCCCCAGGCGCCAAGATTATTGCCGTCAACGTTTTCGACGTCACTCGGGCAGCTTACGACGAGGACATAACCAGTGCTTTGAATTGGGTTGGTTCTATTTCGAACGATTACAATATCGTGGCCGTCAATATGTCTCTTGGCTCTGCTCAGGTTTTCAGGACTACATGCGACGGATATATCCCTGAAATGACCCAAGCCATCAAAGATCTGCGCAACAAAAATATTGCCACGGTAGTTTCCAGTGGCAATTCTTATGCTGTCGGAATGTCGGCACCTGCCTGCATTTCCGACGCCGTCTCGGTTGCCGCTACTTTACCACAATCTGATTTCATAACGTCTTTTTCAAATATATCCGAATTGACCACGATTGCCGCCCCGGGAAACATGATACAGTCGGCTTCTGTTTCGGATGCTTACCGACACGCTTCGGGGACCTCTATGGCGGCACCTCATGTGTCTGGGGCTTTTGCTTTGCATCGTTCTAAATTTGGTTCAAAAAGCGTTTCTGACGTGATATCTGATTTGACAAATCAAGCTCCAAAGGCGACTGATTCTTATAGCGGCATAAAAATACCTCGTTTGTATCTTGATCTCTTGTTTGGAGATGGTACCCCCGTCACTACGACCACCACATTGCCAGGGACGACGACAACCACTCTTCCAACAACAACGACAACGACCGTGCCTCCGTCGACTACCACCACTGTTGCCCCTGTTCCAACGACAACAGTGCCTAAGCCGCCTTTTTATCCCACTATGACAAAGCCGCTTTTGTTGGATTTATATGGCGGATATAAGACTGCGGTTTATGTAAAATACAGAGTTCCTGTTATTGGTCGAACGTTTGTTTCTTATTACAACTTGTATTGTGACAAAAATCAAAAGTACGTCATACCTCACCAAAACAAATATTCTATTGACACTTACAAGCTGGATGTTCCAGCAAGTACAATCAATATGTGTTATATCACAGCAGTTTCTATATACGGCAAGGAAACGACACCTTCGTCTTTTGCGAGTATATATCCGAAAAACAAGTAAGGTTTTACATGTTTAATCTGATGAATAAAGAATGCAGAGGTTTGTATATACATATGCACGATCCGCCTTCTGTTGTCGAAGATTCTGTCGACAATTTAAAGCGTTATCTTTTTTTTGATGCCAAAACCTATACCAAACGATTTGATGACGCACATTGTTTCATTATGTCCACCGAAGTTTTACGCAAATATGACCAAATAAATTTTTTTGCCGTGTCTTTGGCCAGATCATTGTATCCGGGACAAGAATATGTCAATAACCTTTATGGGCCAGTTCTTGTTCTTGGTCTGAACGACAATTATCAGTACGTATCCATATCGTACGATGTAATAAATTCCACGCTTAATTTAATGAACAGATATAAATTTGATGTTTAAACAATCTAAATTTCTCAAATGTAAAGATTGTTTGCTTATATCTGAATCTGTAAATTATTCATTCAAATATAAAATTAATTTATGCATTATATGTTTAATGCTTAGGATAAAAAAAGAAATAACGGAAAGTTAATACAAAGTATTGGATTATATTTTTATTTTTTTAGAAATATAATTTTTATTTAATATAATAAGGAGTATAATTTGTCTATTGCATTTATGTTAACCCCTGAGAATTTGCCTCAGTTAAATTATATATTGCAAACATTACAAAGCGACCCGCTAAAAACCACAGAGATTAAAGAATCTGCCCTTCTCATTAAGAATGCGATTGATGTTTTAGAAGGTTCATATTTAAATGTACCTTTTTCTGTTCCAAAACAGAAATCAAGTTCTCAGGCTATTGTAAATACAATTCCTTTTGAGTAATTAACCAATTTTGCCCAGGTGGCGGAATTGGTAGACGCAAGGGGCTTAAACCCCCTCGCCATTTAACGATGGCGTACGGGTTCAATTCCCGTTCTGGGCACGAAAGGAATTTATGTACTTTGATTCTGAAGACAATAGCGAAGAAATTTCTTTTTTTGATTGGGAATTAGATACTGACATGAATGAAGATTTTCAAGTTTGGGAAGAAGAATTTTATCAAATGCACCAAAGAGAAGAGTCTAGATCTTTTTGGTCACAAGTTTATGATAATATATTGATTATCATAAATAAAATTAAAAATAATATTATGCTGTGACATAACTTTTTAATTTTATATAATTTAAACAATGAAGGAGACCTTATGGCGCCTATGCCTGGCAAAAAACAAAAAAGAGTAGAAGATCGGCGTTCTCCTGAACAAATTGCCATAGATTCTGCCAGAAATTCTAATTATAACCTTTGTACCCCAATGTACAACGCTGAACATATTCGTTTACGAAATCCTGTTACTACGTTGGACAAAGTTTATGCGGTTTCCGACCCTTCTTTTTTAGAAGCCTTTGGGGATCTTGCTAGATTAGGTTTGAAGGATAAACTTATGTCTGAAATTGATTTTTTCGCTAAGAACATAAATTCCAAATGGTCAGATGTTTATACTAATTTAAAACTTTATATTGAGTCCAAAGAAGAAGGTAAAGATAATGAAAATTAGCAAGTTAAAAACTGATTCCTCTCCGGTGATTGTTTTAAATTATCTTGGAATGAGAAAGCGGTCCAATATAATTTGGACGTCTTCAGAAGATATTATCAATTTTTTTCCTGTAAGATTTAGAAACACCAAAAAGAAAATTGCTTATTTTGGTGCGACGATGCGTAGACTTATTAAAGGTAATTATGTTTCTACAAAAAGAGTGGATAATTTAGATTATTATTCCATAACTAAATCTGGTTCTGAATTGCCCTATTTAGTCGCTCTTGCAAACAAAATGGACGATAGTACAAGGATCGATGATTATGATGAATGAGGTGCAGGTCATGGATGAAAAGCAGACAAAAATTGAGCTCATCAAAGACAGATTCGTCGAAGGTTGGTTGAGAAATATAGACGTTGACGAAGGTTGGTATCAAATCGTTATTGATTGTGACAAAGAGCTTTCTGAAATAGATCCTAAATATGAAATTTACCAAATCAAGCAAAAATTTGGTGCTCTTCGTTATTACACAAGGATAACACAACCTTTTAATGAACAGATTTATCTTAAAGCTACTTCTATAGTTAATAAATACGAATCAATTTCAAAAGTTACTTGTGAAGCAACGGGGTTACCGGGCGTTTTGATGAAATCAAAAGGTTTGTATAGAACATTAAATCCCAGTTGGTGTGCCACTTCAGAAACTTTTAAAAATTACAAGATAGTAGATACCTCTGATTTCGAGGTTTTGCAAGATAGACAAGATAGAGAAGATAGGGATTTTAATTAGTGTATTGTTTGAGGGCCGTTAGCTCAGTGGTTAGAGCAGGGCACTCATAATGCCTTGGCCGTAGGTTCGACTCCTACACGGCCCACGGAAATTATATGAAGGAGAATTATTTTGTATTATTATTTACTTTTATCTTTATTTTTTAATATTTTTTTTATAAAAAAATTAAAGACTTTGAAAAAAGAAAAAGTTGGTTTTCTTTTACAAATTGAAAAATGGAAGTCTTTAACTAAAATTCCTTCTCCTTCTTTTGGTTCTTCTTGGGAAGTATTTTATCGCATAAATAGTTTTCAAGATTTTGATAGTTGTATTGATTTAGCTTATCAAATCCAAAAGCATCGTGATGATTTAAATTCTGTTGAAGAATCTATTCTTAAATTTGTTGACAGTAAGACTAATGAATATTACGATAAAAAAGTTGATGAATTAAATCAATTAAGACATCAAAATGTTAATGCAAATTTTGAAAATCCTGATCTTGTTAGAAAATTAATTGGTGTTAGAAAATTAACTGGGTTAAATAAAACGGCCCACTGAAACGGTAGCGTTAAGTATCCCGAAACGGTAGTGTTAAATATTAGACAAGGAGTGCGAATAATGGCGAAAGCAAAGAAGCGCAAAGCCAAAGCGAGACCCCGCGCTAAACGCGCAAAGACGACGAGTGGGGA
>Ga0194131_10003264_pt1 | contig 25820 bp, 19 predicted proteins | sample TA2KigO120mmetaG_FD_148631 | JGI IMG/M metagenome (GOLD analysis project Ga0194131, IMG submission 148631) | Freshwater microbial communities from Lake Tanganyika, Tanzania - TA2015053 Kigoma Offshore 120m | ecosystem: Environmental > Aquatic > Freshwater > Lake | place: Tanzania: Lake... | reverse complement strand
GCGACTTTTGGCGGATTCCGTTTCAGCGCATCCCGCGCCCATTGTGGCCCTGGGACGATGCATTGGTTTACGCTTAGCGCTCGCAGAGCGCCGGGCGAACGCTAAACGAATGAATGTCCGGCACCCTGCACCGGGAAAAAACCGTATAATACTATGTTCAACCGCTTGCCCAAATACGTCGGACCGATCCATGAACCTGAACGACTTTGGAACGCAGCCGCCCGCCGCCAGCAGCACGAACGGCGATCAGCGCTATTATGAGCCGCCGGGATACTACGCGGCCGAAGTAGGCAATCGGCCGGTGCAATGGAAGATCGTGCAGTCCGGTGTTTTTGAAATCTGCGGCCACACCGCGGCGCGTCTTCCCGCCGGCGCTTATGGCTGCACGCTCAATCAGTACGGCGACGTGCAGTTGATCACCCGCGATTTGCAGGTCGATGACCTGATCGACTTTGCCGATAGTCTTCCGGCAAAGATTCTGCACGAAATCGAAAATTTCTGGGACCTTGGCACGCTCTTTCAGAAACACGGATATCTCCATCGGCGCGGCTACTTGCTCTATGGGCCGCAGGGATCGGGCAAGAGTTCCGTCGTTCATCAGGTTGTGCATCGCATCGTGCGCGGCGGGCATGTCGCGGTCTTCTGCGAGCATCCCGGATTCTTGACGCGCGCCATGGAAGTCTTTCGCAAGATCGAGCCGGACCGCCCGGTGATATGCCTGTTCGAAGACATCGATGCCGTCATCGAGATTCATGGCGACAGCGAGCTTTTGCAATGGCTCGACGGGTCTCACCAGATCAACAAAGTGATCAACATCGCCACGACGAACTATCCGGAGCGCCTCGATCGCCGCATTGTGTCGCGGCCCCGCCGTTTCGATCGGATCATCAAAATCGAGACACCGAGCGCATCGATTCGCGAGGCCTATTTCCGCAAGAAATTGCCCGACCTCGTTACCACCGGCCAACTGACGCGCTGGGTTGACCTGACCGAAGGCCTCTCGTTCGCGCCTTGGCAGAGTTGGTCATCAGTGTGGCGTGTCTGGGCAACAACCTCGAAGAGACGGTTACCTTGCTGCGCGGTCTCGACGATCATCAGCCCAATAGCAAAGAATTCGACCGCCCTGGCGCGATGGGTTTCGGCACATCGCGCCAGAAGCATCGCGATCAAGAGATTCCGTTTTGAGCGCCGCTTGCGGCGTAGCAGCCGATTCCAACCATGAAATCGTCATTCTTCCGCTTTGTACTTGTTACGGTCCTTTTTGCCGTCGGACGTCCTGTGTTCACGCAGGAGACTATCAGCTTCCGCAATGACGTGATGGCGGTCCTTTCGCGGGCGGGATGCAACCAGGGCATCTGTCACGGCAACCTCAACGGGCGCGGCGGCCTGAAGTTGTCGTTGCGGGGGCAGGACCCCGACCTCGACCGCGAAGCGTTGACGCGCGCCGTGCTCGGCCGACGCGCCAACACACACGACCCCGATGCGAGCCTGCTCCTGCTCAAGGCGACCGGACAGGTCGCCCACGAAGGCGGCGTGCGCTTCGGCGTCGGCAGCAACGAGCATCGCATCCTCCGCGCCTGGCTCGCCGCCGGCGCACCTCTGGACCTGCCCGGCACGCCGGCGTTGCGCAACCTCACCGTGACGCCGAATGAAAAGTACATCATCCAGCCAACGAACGTGATCCACCTGCAGGTTCGCGCCACCTTTTCCAATGGTCGGACCAAGGACGTCTCGTCGCTGGCGGTTTTCGAGTCGACCAACCCCAAGATCGACGTGTCGCGTTTCGGCTACGTCAAAAGCACCGAGCCGGGCGAGACCACCATCGTCGTGCGCTATCTTGATCAGCAGGCGACAGCGCTCTTGGCGTTCGTGCCGGAGCGCAAAGATTTCGTCTGGGCCAAGCCGGCCGCGCACAATTACATCGACACGCACGTTTTCGCCCGGCTCGAAAAACTGCGTATGAATCCATCGGAGCTATGCAGCGATGTTGAGTTCTTGCGCCGAGCCCATCTCGACCTGATCGGCCTGCCGCCGACGCCCGAAGACGTGCGCATGTTCCGCGCGGAACATGCGCAAGACAGGCGGGCCAAGTTGATCGACACGCTAATGAATCGCCCGGAGTTCGCCGACGTCTGGGCCTTGAAATGGGCCGATCTCCTGAAGGTGGAGGAAAAGCAGCTCGACAAGACCGGTGTCAAGGCGTTTCATGGCTGGATTCGCAAAAGCATTGCCGACAACAAGCCGCTGAACGAGTTCGCGCGGGAGCTTGTCGCGAGCCGGGGCAGCACGTACAAATCGCCGGCCGCTAACTACTACCGTGCCCTGCGCGATCCGCAGGTTCGGGCCGAGGCGTTCGCCCAGGTCTTCCTCGGCATTCGCATGCAGTGCGCCAAATGCCACAACCATCCGTTTAACCAGATCACGCAAAATGAGTATCACCAGTTGGCGGCGTTCTTCGCTCGCGTCGATTACAAGATCGTGGACAACGCACGCAAAGACAAGCTCGACAAGCATGAGTTTGTCGGCGATCAGATTGTCTTCATGAACGACAGCGGCGAAGTCAAGCATCCCTCCGGCGGCCAAGTGCTGACGCCAAAGTATCTGGGCGGCGACGTCCTCAAGGCGAGCGCCAAGGACGATCGCTTGCTCAAGCTGGCCGACTGGGTGGGCGACGCGGGGAATCCGTATTTTGCCCGCACGCAAGCCAATCGCATCTGGTTTCACTTGATGGGCCGAGGCATCGTCGATCCGGAAGACGATTTCCGCCAATCGAATCCGCCTGTGAACGCTTCGCTCCTGGACACGCTGGCGAAAGACTTTGCCGAGCACAAGTTCGATCAGAAGCTCCTGATCAAAACGATCATGCTGTCGCGAACCTATCAACTGTCGGCAAATCCAAGTACAACCAATCGGGACGACGAAACGAACTTCTCGCACACGATCGTGCGCGGCTTGCCGGCCGAGACGCTGCTCGACGCGATCAGCCACGCGGTCGGCGTGCCGGCGAGATTCGATGGCTACCCGGAAGGAACGCGCGCCGCTCAGTTGCCGAGCCTGCCGGGGCTGCAACGCAAGGGATCGAGCGAGCCTGGCACGAAATTCCTCCGCCAGTTCGGCAAACCGGAGCGTCTCTTGGCGTGCAGTTGCGAACGCTCCGACAACACGACGCTCGCCCAAGCCTTGCAGCTCATCGCGGGCAACCTGCTCGACAGCGGGTTGAAGACGCCGGATAATCGCATCGGCAAGCTGCTCAAGGCCGGCAAGAACAACCCGGAGATCGTCGACGAGTTGTTCCTCGCGACGTTGAGCCGATCTCCCAGCGACCGCGAGCGCTCGGCCCTGACCGCACGCCTCGACGCCGCGCGACATCGCCGCGCCGCGGTCGAAGACTTGCTATGGGGCTTGGTCAACAGCAAAGAATTCATGCTACGGCGGTAACCGATCACGTCTACTTTGCCTTGCGCTCAGCCTTCCTGAGCAACTGATCAAAGCGCTGATGGAAGAGTTCCGGCTCAAAGTTGTTGAGCCGATCGAGAGCTTCTTTCAGATAGTCGTTGCCGATCTCGACCTGGCCTTTGGGAAGATCGAGCTTGAGTTGATCTTCGAAGTCTTTGAGCAGCTTGGCGGTCTCCGATTCCTTCAGCGATTGCGGATCGAGCTCGGCCTGGATCGAGCGGAAGGCCCAGCCGAATTGTCGTGCGGAATCGAAGTCAAGGAGGCGAGCCTTCGACTCCTTGCCCATGCCGCCGAGGAGACGCTGCGCGGCTGGTCGATCGAAACGCACGCTGCGAAGCTCCTTGAGCAGACCATCGGCCCACTGCGAGGCCGATCGAGCAGCCTTGGCGACCGCCTTGGGCTCGCCGAACGGTTGTGCGGTGAACGCTTCGCTCAGGTCCTTGGCTTTGTCGCGAAATTCCTTGGCGAGCTTCTTCTCGGCGTCCGGCGCCCTCTTTGCGGCATGCAGGATCGCCAACGGCGCGAGCACCGTCGGCCAGGGACGCATGTCGGGCCGGCCCGGCTTGCCTGCGTAGCCACGCGCCTGCCGCCAACTCTTGGCTTTCAGATCGTGGTGGCAGGCGTAGCAATCGAACTGCGCGAACTCCGGCCAACCTTCGCCTTTCTCTGGCATAGCGCCGACGTCAGCCTGGGCTGCCAATAGATTCATCGATTCCCGCAACGACACCAGCGCGGAGACCACGACAAGCTGGGTTCGCTCCAGCTCCGCCATGGTCGGATCGTACTCCAAAATCTTCTGCACTTTCGGCGATTTTTCCGACAGATACTTCCAGTGACGAGGCATCGCATCGCTGAACGACGCGATCTCGACGCCCGGCAGCGGCGGATGGCCGGCGGCGTACATCGTGTGCGTCACGACCTTGCCTTCCGCCGCATTGCCGACGTGGCACGACACACACAACCCCGCTCGCTTCTCGGGATCCCACAGGTCGTTCATGCCGTAATGCTCTTCTTTCACCTTGCGACTCATCGCTCGCCAGGTCTCGCGTTCGAGGAAGTCGGAATGCTTGGCGACCCACTCCTTGTTCATGCCGTGACAGGCGCCGCAACTGACGCCTTCGTCAAGGCTAAAGCTCGGCTTGTGAATCAGCTTCTCGTTTTCGACAAGGACGCCGTGGCAGCTCACGCACGCCGGCTCCTTGGTGATGTCCCCCTTGATGTCGAGCAGCTTGGCCATCTGCTTGCCGCGCTCGCTGGTGAGAACCTTGTTGGCGATGCGATGCTTGTCCTGCGTCGACCAGATGCGAACTTCGTCGTAGTTGCAGAGGATGATGTCTTTTTGATTGGGATTGGCCGGATTGTCGTGACAGCCCGCGTTGCTGCAGGCGAGCGTGCCGTAGTACATCTTGGTCGGCTTCGGCGCGTTCTTGTCCTGGGCGGCGTGAACGCTCGGCAGAGGCGACGAGCCGCCAAGGCCGACCACGGCGGCGGCGGCGCTCGTCAACAAGATTACGATCGTCGAACGCATCGAAATGCCATTCATGAGCTTGGTCCTTTGCAGACGGGACTACGGAAAGCGGCGGCGGATGGTCGGCGGATCGAGTTCGGGCGACCACGACACCGACCGCGTGAAGTCTGTTATCGCCTGCCGAAACGTGCCTGGCAACGGCAGCTTTCGGTCCGCATGCGATCGCTCCAGCGCTCGTAACGCGAGCGCGGCCTGGATTGCGCGATCGCGATTCGATTCGGTGGAGACCGTCTCGTTGATGAGGATACCGCGCACGAAGTCCACACCGAGATTGTCGCGGATCGGACTGTCGGCGTCGAGGAGGCGTTTCAAGGAGTCTGCCGCGATTCGCGCCGCCGCCGCCGCTTTGCCTCGATCACGCCAACCCGAAGCCCTCGCCGCCTGGAATTCATTGAGCACGGTCATTTCTACCCCGCACGCTTGCAAGGCACGCGGCACGAGGGCCAACTCCCATTCACTCCAGCGGGCATCGCCGATCTTTCCGGGTCGCGGCTGCCAGACGCTCGGAACACGCAACGTATGATGGCACGCGGCGCAGTCCTGGCGAGCGAAATCAGGCCACGAATTTTTCCTGTCGCCGGCGCGATCGGCGAGCAACTGAAGCGCCGCGTGCGCCGAGGCGAGTTGACCGATGACCCATGCCCTGGCCTCAAAGTCCGCCCGCCCTCGCCGGTGCGCCCCTGCATCGCGATCCTTCACGTCAGGCCAATGCCTGGGCATCGACGCATGGTAGGCCGTGAACTCAAAGGCCAGCCGCGGATGCCCGGCCGCGATCAGGTCGTGATCGACCTCCAGACCCGGCGATCCCACATGACATGTCGCACACAATTGAGCACGTCCGGAGATCGTTTCTGTGTCGCGCATGCCGCGGCGTCTTTTTTCAGCCGCCGAAAGAGTCCGCCAGCTTGCGAGATGGTGATGCTGCAGCCAACCGCCGGCGGGCCCGTGACAGCTCTCACAACTGACGCCGTCGCTCCGCAGGTGCGGCGTTTTCACCTCGATGGCCGGTTCCCACTCGGGCGTAACATGACACTTCAGGCAGCGAGCGTCGTTGGTGGCCGGCGTCGACTGGCCGAGATTTTTTTGGATGGCGCGCGATCGTTCGTCGAAAAGAATCTCAAACGCTTTGGCATGGCGATCGCGCGTGATCCAATGGGTATACTCGCTGCTCCGATCGCCGTGGGCGAAGTTGGCATTGTGACACGCCGAGGCGGCGCACGAACCGGCCCCGACGAATGCCGGCGTCGGCTGTTTCGCCTCGGCTGTTCGCAGTAGAATCGGAGTGGACGACGCCGGCCACGACAGGGTCAGCCAGACCATGCCAGCCGCTGCGATAATCCATGCCGATGGTTGCACGATGTGAACATTCATCTTCGCTTACGCTTCAGGCTCTGAAGTCACACTTCGAATCTTCACCGTAGGCGGGCGACCTGTCAAGCAAAAACGCCGGCGACGCACTTCGATGCTGCGGGCACGTCATCAAAACTCGTAAGCTGTGCCGAATGTGGCGATTTCAAGGTTTGGCAGGCCATAGCCCAATAGCTCAGCGGCCACCTCTTCGGCGCAATTCGCTTTGAGGTGCACGGCCAGGAACCGCACCGACGGCGGTAGCTTTTGCATCTGGCTCACGAACGTGCTCGGCGTCAGATGCCGTGTAATATCGGCAAGCGGCGCCAGCGCATTCGGGAACGTCGCCTCCAGGAAAACGGCCTTCAGGTTTTGGAGTCTGCCAGCCCGTTGCCATATCTCTTCGGTCGGCCCTGTGTCCGAGGGAATCACGACCGTGGCGCCGGGTTCCTCGATTATGTACCCAACCGTCGGCACGGTGTGGTTGACAGCAACGGCGGTGATGCGCAATCCTTCCACCTCGACGCTCTGCCCGCTTTCCAGCGTTCGCAGGATAACGAACGGTTTTCCGTCATGCGTTAGTTCGAGAAAATTCGCCCAAAGGCGGCCCGCGAACATATCGCCGCGGAGGCACTCCTGCACGGCAGCGCTAGCGTAAGCCACCACCGGCGAATCCGCAAGACCGATGACGTTCTCCAAAAAGATCGGCAACGACGCTACGTGGTCCATGTGTGTGTGCGAGATGAACAAGTGCCGAACCGCCGCCTGCTCCGCGGGGCTACGCCAATAGCCAAGCGAACCGGCATCGATCGCCACATGATTGTTGATCAAAAACGACGTGGCGTACTGGCGCGATGCAATCGCATTCGGACCGGTATTTGACGGCAGGAGCGTGATCTTCACAAAATCGTCTCCGACTCCGCTTGCGACTTTCGCGAACGCTAGCTCACGGCGCGCAAGCCTGCAGTAGGGTGCGTGAAACGCATCATTCGAAGCGTCGTCCGGCGGAAAGGTGCGTTGCACGCACCCTACGATACCTCTTTGGACGTCGCGGTTACTCGGCGCCCGGCGAGCGCGAAGCCGCTAGCGCCGGTCACACCACCGGCAACTCCAACCGGGCGTTCACGCGCATCGCCGCATCATGCGGACAGGAATACACGCAACGTGGCATTTGGTCCGGCAATGAACTGCACAGATCACACACCGCAGCCACTTCCTCCCGAATCCGAAATGGCGCCGTTTCTCCCGCCGCGGCGGCAGGCAAATCGTGCATCTTGATCGCGTCATATGGGCAGTTCTTCGCGCAGACGCGACAACCGACGCACCAGTCCTTGATCACCATCTCGTGATTATCGCCCCTTTGAATCGAGCGCACCGGGCAGCCGATCATGCACACCGGATCGAGGCACGATCGGCAGGTGATCGGCACCATGTATTTTTCAAAGCGATGGCCCACCAAGAAAAGCCGGCTTCGGCCATCCGTGTGCGAATCGACGCAACCTTTGACGCACTCCATGCACATCGTGCAACGCTCCATGTCGATGAGCATCAGCTTCTGTCCCTGGACGAGGCCGAGCTTTTCGGCCTCGCGCGCCGACGGCGTGGCGTCGACGGCCATGCGTTCCGCATGAGCCCGTTCTACATCGCGCTTCTGCCTTCGGGCGATCTCAGCCTCCACGCGATCCTTGATGGCGGGAAAGAGGTCCATCAGGTGCAGGAAAACGTCGCCTGGTATCTGGACCAATTCGACCTCTCCGAGATCTTCATCCTTCGGACTGCGCGGCTGGCCGAAGGCGATGCACGTCGAACTGCGCGGTTGTCCTTTGCACACGCCGATCTCGCCAATGAATTCGCCGCGCGAAAGGTACGTCAGCGTTGCATCCGGCCCGGCTGCGCGAGTTAGACGCCGCAGGCCCTTGGGGGCGACTTCCTCCAGAAGCAGGCGATTGAAGCGCCGCACGTCCGAGTCGGACCACTTCTCGGCCTTGGCGGTTGCTTGCTTTTTCTCCTCGCGCACCGACGCGGAACGAACGACCTCGTCCAGCTCCTTAGGATCGAACTGCCGCGGCGGATGATACGAAGTGTATCCACGCACACGCTCGTGAAGCAATGCTCGTGCGATGAGATCCTTGAAGTCCGCCATCGCGGAGATTGCGGGGTTCTTTATCAATTCGTTAATGCCGTTGATCAACTCCACGCGATCACTTGCCGAAGGCTCGGCGCTCGCCTCCAGGATAGTACGGGCCGGCGCGGGCAGCAGCGTTCGCAGTGCGGCCGTGGGTCCATCCCCGCGCAGGCTCGCGATGAAAGCGCTCCAGTCGATGACGTCGGCAACGCTTAGGAGCGACGACACATTCTTCTTGACCTGGACCAGCCCGCCTCGGACGAGGTAGACGTTGTCGCTTTTCTCGTGCTCGTCGCAAATGACCTCGCCGGACTTCGACGTGCGCAACTTAAGCCGGCCGCGGATTTCCAAGGAAGCGCGAGCGAATTGCCCGTCAGTAAGGTCGGCGAAGATCGACAGACTGCGTAGTTGCAAATCGAGCACGCGTTCCTCATAGACGCGAGTGCGTTCGCGCTGATAGCCAGGATCCTTGTCGATCTCCGTAAGGATGTTACTCAACATTTCGAGAACATAGCAATCACGCGCGGCGGCCACCGTGGCCGAGCGCGGCGAACGATTCAGGCACGCCATCTCGCCGAACAGTTCTCCTTCGTAGAGCGTCGCCTGGCGTGTGCGGGAGCTTACTTCGGTCGGGCCGTCGAATGGGAGACTCGCTGGAGCATTGAACGATTCGTCGCGTTCTTGAGCAAAGAACTGGGGCAACCAATTGAGCCACCCGCCACGCGGCACGGACGTCCGTGGCGGCTCTCCAAGGTAGACTGTGGCGGCAGCACGCAGATCGGATGCGAGGGCGGAATCGCGCAACTTTTTGGCGACGTCAACGTCGGCCATGCCCTCCGCGCTGGCTCGCTTGCCGCGCACGTCCGCCAATCGCAGCCGGCGGAACTCGCTCGCCTTCGCTTGATCGCCTGCGGTTGTGGCCTGCTGCTCGAGTTGCTCGAGACCCTTGTTTGCGATGTCGCCGTCACGCAATGCAGCCAGGATCTTTGCGAGCGCATCATCAGGGTCGTTGGAATCGACCAGCGCCATCTGCTCTGGGGCCACGTTCAGGGCGCGGACTCGCTCGCCCAAACGAGGAAGCGCAGCGATCTCTTCCTCCAACGCCACCATCTTCTCGCGCAGATCGGCCATCTGCTTTTGGGCTCTCTCCGCGTCCTTCGGCTTTCCGTCGGCGATGGCCTTGGCTTCGACGGCCTCCAGATCGCGGAGTTTCTTCTGGGCTGCAGTCTGTTCGTCCGCTGCCAAGACAGCTCGCTTGGCAGGGTATTGCCGAAGCGTTTCGAGGTCTTCCGTTTTGAGAATGAAAAACGCGGTGCAGTCTTCTTCACCTTGCCGGCAGATGAGATCACCTCGCTTGAAATGGCGCAGTCGCATGGCGCCGGGGCATTTCTCTAAATTCTCTTTTGCTTTGACGGGAAGCGGCGCGAGCAATGATATTTGCGCGAAGAGATCGAAATGAAATGGCAGCGCCTCGTTGTCGCAAGGCTCGAACGCGGCGCCAGGATAGATCTTCTTCGCCATGCGGACATTATAGGGCCGCTTGCCGCTTCGCGCTCGCATGGCGCCGGGCGAGCGCAAAGCCGCCAGCGGTTATTGAAACCGCGTGACACCGGGCCGCGCCACGTTCGCCGCAGGCGGGGCGGCGTCCCAGGTGTAGGCGGCCGGTTCGAGCGTTTCGCGCGAATTCATCGCTTGCTCCCACGTGATGACCTGACCGGTGTACGCCGCCATGCGGGCCTGGATCGCCATAAGCGTACTTTTCGCCATATACTCGCCGTCGTTGATCGGCCGGCCGTTGCGGATGCTGGCGAACAACACGTCGTGCTCAGTCTGATACATGCTGTTCGTCGGTCCGTCGTAGACATGGTCACGGCTGCCGGTGCGCAGGATCAAGCCGCGCCGCCGTTCGGTCAATAATGCGCTGCCGTGTTGGCCAAGCACATGGCCGCTCATGTCGCCGGCACAGCCGGTCTGCTGTCGGCACTGGCTGAACAGCTTGACGCCATTGGGATATTCATAAACGACGCTGAAGTGGTCGAAGATATGGCCGAACTCTTCACTCGTGCGGACCTGCCGGCCTCCTGTGCCGACGCAGCGAATCGGATAGGTATCGCGCATGATCCAGGCACACACGTCGAGGTAGTGGACGTGCTGTTCGACGTTAAAGTCGCCCGAAAGCCAGGTGTAGTAGTACCAGTTGCGCATCTGCCAGGTCATCTCGGACATGTCGGGTGTTCGTTCGCGCCGCCAGATCGGGCCGCGCAGATCGTTGGCCTGCATGGCGACGACCTGACCGACCGCGCCGTCGTGAATGCGAGCGACCGTGTCCTTGAAGCCATTGTCGTGCCGCAAGCATAAGCCAGAGACGACTGATAGATTGCGACGCCGGGCTTCGACGCACGTCGCCAGGACAGCACGAACACCTGGGGCATCGACAGCCGCCGGCTTCTCCGCGAAGACGTGCTTGTTCGCACGTACCGCCGCATCCAGATGCATGGGCCGAAAGTGTGGCGGCGTGCACAAGAGAACGACGTCGCACGAGGCAATGACTTGCTGATAGGCGTTGAACCCGGTGAATCGCCGTGCTTGTGGGACATCGATCTTGCCGACGATCTCGCGATCGAGGCTGAGGAAGTTCATCGCTTCCTCGATCTTGTCGGGAAACGCGTCGGCCATGGCGAAGAGCTTGACGTTCCGGTCGGCTCGCAACGCCTGCGAGGCCGCCCCCCGGCCGCGTCCACCGCAGCCGATAAGCCCGACCTTTAGTTCATCGCCGCCGCTCGCATGGGCATTGCCCGCGATGGCCGATGACGCCGCCAATGCTGCCGTGGAGGTGAGAAACGTTCGTCGCGTGGTGCTCATGGCTTGGCCCTTGGTGAAGGACAGGGGGTTGCCTTAAATCGTAATCCGTTTGCATCGCGAATACAAGTGAAACGACATTGCAAACCGAGTCGCGCCAGGCAATGTATCGGTTCTGGGGGACGTCAGCGGCCTCCGACTACCCCATCACGCCATAGGAATACGGCGTCTTGACGGGGTCATTCTCATCGAAGCGCGTGTAACGCAGCGGGGCGATGTCGAGCGTGTTGGCTTTGCCATCGACGATGAGTTCCGCCATGAGTTGGCCGACGATGGGGGACATCTTGAAGCCGTGGCCGGAGAACCCAACGGCGCAGTAGGCGCCTTCGATTCCTGGAATCTTGTCCAGGATCGGATGCCAGTCCGGCGTGATGGCGTAAAGCGCGCCGAACCCGCCTCGGCCATAGCCGCGATGCATGGCGGGATAGCGTCGGCTTAAGCGCTGCCGCACGACTGGCAGCCAATCACCGTCGGCGGCTTCGTTGTACTGATCGGGATCGACTGGATGGCTGATCTCCTCGCCTTGCAAGCTCCCCGCGTGGATCATCTCGCCGTGCGTCGGCTTGAAGTAGATGCCCTGCACGAAATCGCAATAGACCGCCGAGCGCCGCCCGAAGTCCGCTGGACGACGATAAAGAGCGACCTGCGTTCGACAAGCTTGCACCGGCAACTTGACGCCCATGTCCTTGCCGAGCTGCGCTGCCCACGGCCCGGTTGCCAACACAAGACTACCGCAGTTGTAGCGGCCTTCATTCGTGTCGACGCCGACGATCTTGTCCTTCTCGATGACGACGCTCTCGACGGTCACGCCGAGCCGAATGTCCGCCCCCTCGCGCCGTGCCGACTCCGCCAAGGACGCGACGACCTGCACGGCTTCGACGTATCCCGCTTCGGCTTCGAAGACTGCAAGCTCGTCCTCCTTCAATCGCGCGTTGGGATCGATGTCGGCAAGCGCCTGAGCCGGGATGGCGCGGACGTCGATGCCGAGATCTTGCTGCATCTTGATGTTGGCGTCGAGCCCCGGCTTGTCCTTGTCGTTGACGATGAGGACCATGCCGGTGCGGGAGAAGACGGGAGGACCGCCGACGATGGTGTCGAACTGCTCGAAGACGCGCAGGCTTTTCTGGGCCATGGTCGCGGTGAGCTTGTTGGAGTAATGCTGGCGGATGATCGCGCCGGATTTTCCCGATGATCCGGCGCCGAGGTATGACTTTTCCAACAGGACGACGCGGCCTGCTTTGCGCTTGGCAAGATGCCAGGCGATGCTGGTGCCCATGACGCCGCCGCCGACGATGAGGATATCGCAGTTGACTGCCATTGGGGAAACCGAAATGTGTAGGGACAAGCTGCCAGCTTGTCCCATGAGCATACGGTTGCTGCATACGAAGGGGAACAAGCTGGCAGCTTGTCCCTACGATCCAATCACTCGGGAAACAACGGCGTCGACAGATACCGTTCGCCCAAGTCGGGGAGCACGACGACGATCAGCTTGCCGGCGCTATCGGGGCGATTGGCGACCTGGATGGCCGCCCACGCCGCGGCGCCGCAGCTGATGCCGCACAGCATCCCCTCTTCCTTGGCCAAGCGTCGCGCCATCTCGAACGCGTCGTCATCCTTGACCTGGATGACTTCATCGATGATCTTGGTGTTCAACACGCCGGGGATGAAGCCGGCGCCGATGCCTTGAATGCGGTGCGGCGACGGCGTCATCGTCTGCCCCGCGAGCTTCTGCGTGATCACCGGGCTGTTCACCGGCTCGACCGCGATCGCCTTGAAGCTCGGCTTGCGCTGCTTGATGACCTCGCTGACGCCCGTGATCGTCCCGCCGGTGCCGACTCCGGAGACGAGAATATCGACCTTGCCTTCGGTGTCGTTCCAAATTTCCTCCGCCGTCGTCTTGCGATGGATTTCCGGATTGGCCGGGTTCTCGAACTGTTGCGGCATGAACGACTTCGGGTATTGCTTGAGGAGTTCATTGGCTTTTTCGATGGCCCCGGTCATGCCGCGTTCGCGTGGTGTGAGCACGATCTCTGCGCCGAACGCCTTGAGGAGCCGTCGGCGTTCGAGGGACATCGATTCGGGCATGGTGACGATGAGCTTGTAGTCACGGGCGGCGCAGGTGAACGCCAGGCCGATGCCGGTGTTTCCGCTCGTCGGTTCGATGATGACGGTGTCTTTGGTGATCTTGCCCGATTTCTCGCCGGCGTCGATCATGGCGACGCCGATGCGATCCTTGACGGACCAGAGCGGGTTGAAGTTCTCCATCTTGGCCACAACGGTCGCCTTGGCGTTGCCGACGACGCGGCGCAACTTGATGAGCGGCGTGTTGCCGATGGTCTGGGTGATATCGTCAAAAATCCGCCCTCGTCCAGCTGGCATGGTTGGTTTCTCCGTGAATGTGGTGGGCAAAGTTCCAGAGGCGAATTTAGGCAAAACCGATAGTGAAGCAAGTAGACCCAGAAGTCCCGGGGTGAGGTAATCCGACCCCGGGGATCGGAGTGCCACGCTACCCCAGCTTCGCTTGCGGGCCCGCTTGAAAATCCTTCACCTCGATCTCGACCGACTTGTAGCCGTTCCATTCGTTCCAGCGTGGCGTGAACGCGAGACAGCACACGCCGCCCTGTGACATCAACTCGTCGCAGCGCTCGCCCATGGCGAAGGCGATGGCGCGGACCTCCTTGCCGTTCTGCTTGACGCGAAACGCCAGATGCCGTTCGCCCTCGCCGACCTTCTTCGGCGCTCCGACGACCTGAAGCCGATCCGCCAGCAACAAGGGAGGCGGGTTGCCGGCGCCGTAGGGCTCCAACTGCTCGATCCCCTGCATCATCCCCGTGGTCAACGCCGACAGCGGAACCTCGGCATCGAGCGTGAGCCGAAGCGGCTGCGGCTCGGCGCCTCGCTGCCGCGCCACGAAGGCACAGAAATTCTCGCGAAAAATGTCAATCGATTCGGGCAGGATGCGAAAGCCCGCCGCGGTCGCATGGCCGCCATGACCGACCAGATCGCTGGTACACGCCTGCAAAGCCTCGTGCAGCATGAAGCCTGGAACCGAGCGGCCTGATCCCTGTGCGTGCGGCTGCCCATCACGCACCGCGATCATCAGGACCGGACGCGCATATTGATCGACCAGACGGCTCGCGACGATACCCAGCAGCCCCGGATGCCAATCGGCACTGGCGAGCACGAGCGCCGGTGCGTGCAGATGACGCGCCGCCTGCTCACGCGCTTCGTGCAAGATGCGGCGTTCCATCGTCTGACGTTCTTTGTTCTGCCGTTCTAAATAGTCGGCGAGCACCATGGCCCGTTCTTCCGAGCTCGTCGTCAACAACTCGACCGCCAAGCGGGCCGTGCCGAGCCGGCCGGCGGCGTTGATGCGCGGCGCCAGCGCGTAGCCGATGTCGACCGCCCCCACGTTCTCTTTCTTTTCGAGCTTGGCGCAACGCAGCAAAAGTTGCAGCCCCAGGATCGGTTTCGCCCGCAACCGAGCCAGACCATGCCGAACGAAGATGCGATTTTCCTCGAACAAAGGCACGACGTCCGCCACCGTGCCGAGCGCGGCCAGCATGATGGCGTCGAGCAAGAACTCACGCAGGACCGGCGTGACCTTGGCGCTACCGCTGTGCTTCTTGCACAGCGCCCAGGCCAACTTGAACGCCACCCCGGCGCCCGACAATCCGCCGAACGGATACGCTGTCCCCGGCAGCCGCGGATGCACCAGCGCGGACGCGGCGGGCAACGTCTCCTTCGGCTCATGGTGATCGGTGATGATCAGTTCCATGCCGAGCCGGTCCGCCTCCGCCGCCTCGTCGACGCTGGCGATGCCGCAATCGACCGTGACGATCAGGTTGACTCCCTGCTCGGTCGCGAGCTTTTGCAACGTTTCTTTGTTCAGGCCGTAGCCGTCTTCGAGGCGGTGCGGCACATGAAAGTCGACCCTGGCTTGAAGCAGATGCAGACAGCGCAGCAGAATCGCCGTCGCGGTGACGCCGTCGACATCGTAGTCGCCATAGATGCAAATTTTCTTATTCTGGGCAATCGCGGCCAGGATGCGTTCGACCGCGGTCGGCACGCCGGGCAGAAGCTCCGGCTCCAGCAATCCAGTCAACGGCGACGCAAGAAAACGCTCGGCCTGCGGCAACTCGGCTTGCTGACGATTGAGCAAGAGTTGGGCCACAATCGGCGACAACTTGAGCGATCGGCTCATACGGTCGATAGCCGAGGCGTCGTGCGGCACCAAATGCCAGACCTTGGCATGCTTATGATTGGCGTCGTCCATGCGTCGCTCACGAAAGAGGAAACGGGCGTGACGTAATTTTACAGACATCTGGGTCCCATGCCACCACTGCCGCAGCGCGGTCGCGAGGAGTAACGGCCCAAGGCTCGGCGTCTGGCGCCGGGCTCACTCACAAAAAGCGTTCGCGCGTAACGGCGTGGACGCTTTTTTGTTAGATGACAGCGAACACGAACGTCCCATGTCGCGGAACTCTGCACGAATTGTTACGGCGGCCCTTGTCAGGCGGCTAAATTGGATATAAATATCCATATTGGCCGTTTCTTTTTTGCAAGGAGATTGCGATGAGCCGATTTTCGCGATGGATTCCGGTGGGGATGATGGTCGCCGCGGTCGCCGTTTTCGTGGCAAACGGGATCGCGCCGGCGCGTGACAAGAAGGGGCCGGACAAGGCCGCCCTGGAGCGCACGCGCGAGCAGGTCAAGATGCTGGATGACTTGTACAAGACGGCCGTGGTCAGCATCACGAATAACTACATCGAAGGCCAAGCCAGCACGCCGGCCGCCTCCGTCGCCAAAGACGTTTTCGAGGCGATGCACAAGAAGGGCTATCACACCGCGCGCCTGATCGACGCCACGGGCAAACCGAAGAACAAGGCCAACGTCGCCAAGACCGACTTCGAAAAGAAAGTGGTCGAGCAGATGAAGGACGGGAAAGCCTATTATGAGGAAGTCGGCCAGGTCGATGGCAAGTACGTGCTGCGCGTCGGTACGATCGTTCCGGTCGTGCTGAAGCAATGCGCTGCATGCCACGGCAAGAAGGAAGGCGCCCTGTTGGGAGCGATCGTCTACGAAGTGCCGATCAAGTGACACGCAGTACGTTAGATTCGTTTAGCGTTCGCGGGGCGCGATGCGAGCGCTAAACGAATAACGTCTGCACGATCAAATCACATTCCGCTTTCGCAGCTGCTTTAGTTGCTCATTGTCCAGACCCAGCACGTCCCGCAACACTTCGTCCGTATGTTCCCCAAGCCGAGGCGGCATCGTCGACGCGGTTGAGGGTTGACCGTCGATATGGATCGGCAACCCCGCCAGGTCGACTGGCTTGCCGTGCGTGTCGTGTACCGTGAGTTTCATGCCGCGCGCCGCGACTTGATCCAGGGCGAAAAGCTCCGGATACGCGAGCACCGGCGCGAAAGGCACTTCGGCTTGACGCAGCCGCTCTTGCCAGTCGGCACAGGTTCGCGAGCGCATCAAGGCTTCTACAACAGGGACCAGGATGCCGCGCTGTTCCACGCGCTGGGTGTTGGTCGCGAAGCGCGGATCGGCGGCGAGATCGTGGCGCTCGGCGGCGCGGCAGAAGCGTTGCCATTGTCCATCGTTGCCCACCGCAAGGATCAGCCATTCGTCGGCCGTTTGGAATGCCTGGTACGGAACGATTTGAAGATGAGCGTTGCCTTGCCGCGCGGGCATGACGCCACTGGTCAAGTATGCCTGCACGACATTGACCTGGGAGGCGATGGCGCAGTCGAGCAGAGCAAGGTCGATTGCATAGCCATGCCCAGACTGCTCGCGGGCACGCAAACACGCAAGAACGGCGACGGCCGCATACAGACCGGTCAGCACATCGGTGACGGCGACGCCGACCTTGCTGGGGGGCCCGTCGACCGGCCCCGTGATGGCCATCAACCCGCTCAACGCCTGGATCGCAAAGTCGTATCCCGGCAGGTCGTTCCACGGCCCGTCTCTGCCGAATCCGGAGATCGAACAGACGATGAGACTCGGATTCTGGCCATGCAACTTCGCGGGACTGACGCCGAGCTTGTCGGCGCTGGATGCCCGAAAGTTCTCCAAGAGGATATCGCTCTTTTTGGCTAGTGCGTAAAAGATTTGGAGCCCTTCGGGCTGCCCAAGATCGAGAGCGATCCCCTTTTTGTTGCGATTGCATGAGAGGTAATAGGCACTGAGATCACCGGCGAACGGGGGCCCCCAGCCGCGCGTTTCATCGCCGGCGCCGGGGCGTTCGACTTTGATGACCTCGGCGCCGAGATCGCCGAGAATCTGCCCGCAGAACGGGCCGGCCAGGACGCGCGACGCATCGAGAACGCGAATGCCGGTTAACGGATTGGTCGGCATTGGGGTCTCCGACTGGTTATCTGAAAACAACACAGGCCGGAGGTTGCCCCCGGCCTGTGCGCGAGATGTTGCGATCTGGCGTCGCTAATCGGGCATTGGGAACGACCTTCCATCGTTGATGCTGCACATGCTGAGGAAATTGGCGGCGTTGACGTCGAACGCCACGCCGCGGACGGCGCCGTCGCACCACACGAAGTTGCAAACGAGGTGGCTGGACCCGAACCATCCGCCGCAGGTCGAGTTGCCCGGACGCAGGTCATAGGGTTTCGGAACCGCGGAAGGCCGGGTGAGCCCCCAGTTGCGGTCCCCTTGAGCAAAAACGATGGCATCGTTGTCCCAGCCATCCGTGTAACCCTGGTCGTTATTGCAATCGAAACGGCCGGCTTGAGCGTTGGAACTGATATATTTCTCGCCGACCATGATCGAGTTGGAGAGGCCATCGGCAATGTCGTTCATGCGGCGCATGTTGCGGCTGAGCGAGGTTGAGGGGACAATGGGGCCGTCGAAGCTGTTGTTGCCAGAGTCCATGGAGCCGGAGCGTCCATTGCTTCCGCCGTTGGCGGCATAATCGTTCATGGCGCGCACGTTGCAGTAGCCGCCGTAGCCGGTGACGGTTTGGACCGAGCGAACGCCGGGGCAAAGGTACACCTTGATAGGCGTGGCAGCAACGACGTTGTCGTTCGCGGCGGGTTGATTGTACACCGCCTGCTGTTCAATGAACGGCAGAATCTGGTACATCCAGCCCCAATCTTGGCTGCGAAAATCGGCCGGAGCGCCGTTAGCATTTCGCGTGCTGCGATCGACCCACCACCCGCCGCCGCCCGATGGGAAATACTTGAACGTGTCGTGATGATTGTGCCAGGCCAGGCCGATTTGCTTCAGATTGTTGCGGCACTCCATTGTGCGCATCGATTCACGAACTTTTTGAATAGCTGGCAAAAGAAGCCCGATCAGAATGGCGATTATTGCGATCACGACAAGCAACTCAATCAGTGTGAAGGCTGCTCGCCTTCGCGGATCCGAATGGTTCATGGACATGCCTCCAAAAAAAGGAACAATGAAACGAAAAGAAAACGAATGTCTACTTCTTACTTGCTGGAAACGGCGCTTTCTGAAAATCTTCCTCATTCATCGTAAATATCGTCGTTCCCTTGAGGACCAACCGGTTGCCGCCGCGCCCTGACTTCTCATGGGCAACCACCGGAAGCTCTTTGCCGGTCGGACTAATATCAACGCCCCAATAGATCACGAAAGGTTCACCGTCATTCTCGGACTTGAGCAATGCGTCCGGTTCGCCGCGTTTTTTCAACAGGGGTTTCAACTCTTCCAGGTTTTTCGGCGGACGATATTTGGTTCGAGTGAATTCGCCGTAGGCATCGCCGATGGCTCGCAGGTTCTGGTCAGACACGGGCGTTACAGGATCCGTGCTCGCCGAATTGCACCCGGCGAGAATGACTGTGCACAGAAAGGCCGCGACAAGAATTCGGCTCACGGATCCCCCTCAGGCCAGAGACTTGGCCATTCGAACTCAAACAGGCAATCGACGCGAAATTGGTATCTTGGGCTATTGATGGTGAATCATAACCGATTTCGGTCCTGCGTAAAGGACAAAATGAGCGAATCGTGAGAAAAAAATAATGTAACGACGATGTTATGAAAGAGGCATTCTCATTCCTCGCCCGGGTTGGCGGGTTGTTTTCGGGACCGCGCCCTCCCGGCCATTGGTCTTGACCATCGTGAGATGCCTCGCTATGGTCCCGCCCATGTCTTGGTCGGCGAAAGGACTCGACCGGCCTGGGGTCGCACGCAGCGTAGTACGGCCGCCGGCAACAAAATCATGGACGAGAGGAGATTGGCTATGGGGATTCATGTCTGGCGCAGCCTAAGCATCCTGTTGCTGGTCAGCGCTGCCTTGGTCGGATGCAACAACACGGAAAAAGACAAGAAGGTAATCGGATCCAACCACCCGGTGCCCCCCAATGGTAATGCCTGGGGCAACGGCGTCCCTCAGGGACCAGGCTTCCCGAACTCGAATTCACAGCAATTCCCGAAGGCCGCGGACCATCGGCTCAACCCGAATGCGTTTCCGATAGGCGGAGCGAATGCATCACCTATCAATCAGCAAAATCAGAATTGGCCGGGCCCGAGCTTGCAACAGCAAGGTCCGAACGGCTTCGTCACGCAGCCGAACTTTAACAATACTCCGCAGACCGGTTTTGTTCCGAATGCGTCGCCATCGGCGTTCCCCAATGGCAGCTTGCCGGCGCCGCCGCAGCCTGGCAGCGGGTTCGCAGGCAGCCGCGATCTCGGCCCACAGTTTCCGAATGGCACGGCCCCAATTCCGATTCCGCCTAGCCCGGGATTCCCGAGACAGTAATGTCGACGAGGCACAAAAAAAAACCGGACGCGCTGCGTCCGGTTTTTTTTTGATCGGTGGGAAACGAGTCGGTTTACTTCTTCGGCGCGCCTGCTGCGGGGGCCGCCGCGGGCGCCGCACCTGCCGCCGCCGCTTCCGCGCCCTCAGCGCCTTCCGCAACCTTTTCTTCCTTCTTCTTGGCCTTCTTGACGATCAACTTGACGACCTTGACCTTGGGAAGCCCATACGGGCTGCGCCCGTCGGTCCAGCGTTCTTCTTTTTGCATTTGCAAGATGCGTTCGCCGCGCGTCAACACGTTCCGCGCTCGTTGCAAGGAATTCTTGCGTTTCAAACTCTTGTCGATGGACATCTTCTTTTCCTTCAAAACAGTGCAAGCAAATAGGAACACTTATGATAAAGGAACGCAGAATGGCCGACAAGGGCTTTCGACCATTGGGGAAACGGCCTGCGTTAAGAGGAGGATGCGGCCGACTTCAGTTCTCGAATCGCCGCGCTGATGCCCAAGGGATGCCGGAAAATACCGGTGCCGACGACGAAGACATTGGCGCCGGCCGCCAGCGGCGCCGTACGGGAGTCGATACCGCCGTCGACTTCGAGATCGCATTGCGGATTATGCTGCGCGATCAGCTGCCGCAGGCGACCAATGCGTGCCGTGCTATCGGGAAGAAACGTCTGGCCGCCGAAGCCGGGAAAGACGGTCATGCACAAGGCCAAATCGAGCAAGGGCAGGTACGGAACGATGGCGTCGACCGGCGTGTTGGGGTTGATGGCGATGCCCGCTTTCTTGTCGCGTTTCTTGATGTCCGCAAGCACTGGCCGAGCGTCGGCGAGCACTTCATGATGCACGATCACCAGGTCGGCTCCCTTGTTGATGAAGCTCGCCACGAACTTCGCCGGCGCCTCAACCATCAGATGGACCTCGATCAGCATGTTTGTGCGCGGCCGAAGTCCCTCGACGACGACGGGGCCCATGCTAAGGTTTGGGACAAAATGCCCGTCCATGACATCGACGTGCAGCCGCTCGGCGCCCGCAGCCTCCGCTTCGGCCACTTGCTCGCCCAGCCGACTGAAGTCGGCGGCCAGGATCGACGGCGCGATCTGAATCGAGTTGTTTATCGCCATGCAATGTGATCCATTCAATCGCCGAGATCGAAGTCCTGCAAGATATGATATTGCCGACCCAATGCGTCGCCGCCCTCGTTCGGCGTTGCGCGCCATCGAACTACCCGCGCCACATGCGCCGCAACGCACGCAGAAGCGGCATCATGCCGACGATACCGTTGCCGATCCACCGGCTTGTCGAGATTACAATGCTCTGCAACGTTCGGCGTTCACTCCAGATGCGGTTCATCATGAAGTGATCGGGGACCGCACACGAGTCGAGCCACTCGATCCCGGTCCGACGGTGCATCTCACTCGATATTGTCAAGTTCCAGCAAGACTCCTGGCGAGAACTTGGCGAACGATTCATCGTAAGCGATTTTGTACGTGAATCCGCCGTTGCCCGTTAGATAGTTGCACTTGAGCGCGATGGGCCGATCGTTCACGAACAATCCCAGCATCTGCAGCTTGCCCAGCGCGTGCCCATTGCGGCCGGCCTCGCGGAAGATCGCCTGGCTGGATCCGATCGCGCCGATAGCCGTTTGCTCGCGTCCCTTCCAGCCGGCGGCTTCGAGCGTGATGAATTGCTCGATCCAAATATCAACGTCGCCGTCGGGCTGCAGCGTGCGAAATTCCAACGTCCCGTGCTCGGCCAACCGACGCCGCAGACGCCGGTAATTCCGCAAGGTTTCCTTGTCCATGGCGTTGCTGCAATAGCTGGCCGCGTCTTTGGCCCGGCGAATGAACGCGCGGTTGAAGACTTCGTCAACAAACGACTGCATGCGGCGTTCATTCAGCACGTCGACCAAGGCCTGATACAATGGGCCCTCGCCATGAATCATCGGCATTTCGATCAAGGAGCATCCGTCCTCGCCACTCGCCCAGTCGAAGAGTTGCCGAAAAACCTCGCGCACGAAATCGCGATGGATCAACGGCGTCGATAGCACAAAAGCCGGCTCCCAGAGTCGGAGCGAGGAGATCGGCAACCCACGGAATCGGCGCCGGCGTTCGAACGGGAACACGCCGCACAAACGCGGCGAGTCATTCTGATGAATCGGCCGACGATAGACGAAGACGCAGGCCAGCGGTGTCTCCGGCTCGAAATGGCGAGCGCCGGGCAAGAAAAGCCACGGCTCGTAGAACGCGTTCGGCTCGGCCGCGTTCTCGGCGAGGGATTGCCAAGCAAGGGCGTGCCGGTGAAGCTGGGACCGATCGTCGACCACCTCCACCCACCAGTCGTTCTCAGGGGGCGCGGCTTGGGACGGCTGGACCTTCTTGACGTGATTCGATTTCGGCGCGGGAGCTGCCATGCTCAACTATAGGTCATGATTCTGTGCAAGGAGTTTGCCGTTCGCTTCGCCCGCCCTCCTCTACGAGGCGGGGCTAAACGGCCCAGTCATCCCAACCGTGCTAGGTTGGCGTCGACGGCGAAAAACGCGCCTTTTCTCGGCAGCGGGCATTTTGATATAGTTCGACCAACACATAAGCTGCATGACCACGGAGGGTCGTCTCATGCGTTTCGGCTTGTCGATCATCGTTTCGTTGGTTTTACTCAGCTTGGCCGCGCACTCATCGGCGCAATCGATTCAGCGCCATGTCGAAGACGCGACGCTGCGCTCGGTCTATTTCATCGACAACAAGGAAGGCTGGGTCTGCGGCGACGAAGGCGTCATACTGCACACCGTCGACGCGGGCCGAACCTGGGAACGTCAGCCTACCGGCGTGCGTGCGTCACTGCGCTCCGTACATTTCCTGACTCCCGCAGTCGGCTGGGCCGTGGGACGCGACGAACTGCCCTACGGCATGGGCAGCGTCGGTGTCGTGCTTTACACCAACAACGGCGGGCTCGAATGGAAGCAGCGCCTTGCCAACAGCTTGCCCGGACTCAATCAGGTGCGTTTCGTCAGTCGCACCACTGGCTTCTTGCTCGGCGACGGCAGCGAGCAGTTTCCCTCGGGCGTCTTCCGTACCGACGACGGCGGGAGCAAGTGGTGGGACCCCGTCGCCGGGCCGCGAACCACCACCTGGCTGGGCGGCGATTTCTATCTCAGCAAAAACGGCATCCTCGTCGGCGGCGCCAGTCGCCTCGCCACCGTCCGCGATCTTCGCACAACGCTCGCCGACCAGACTAGCTGGTTCGATGGCCGCGATGTCACCAGCGTGCAGATTCTGGAGAAGAAAGCGATCGCCGTCGGGCAAGGCGGGCTGGTCATCTCCAGCGTCAAAGGGGGCGCGTCCTGGAGCGTCCCACAGAAGATCTTGGCGCCGGAAGTGCAATCGAGCATCGATTTCAACTGCATCTATGCCGTCAAAGACTCCGTGTGGGCGGTCGGTCGGCCCGGCTCGGTCGTGGCCCACAGCAGCGACGCCGGCGCATCGTGGCGCTTGCTCAAGACGGGCCAATCGATGCCGTTGCAGGCGGTGTATTTCTTCGACGAGAAGCTCGGCTGGGCCGTCGGCGACGCGGGCACGATCCTACAAACAAGCGACGGCGGTAAGTCTTGGAAGGCGCAGCATCAAGGCGGCAAGCGCGCCGCCGTCTTGGCGATCCACACGCTCAACAAAAACACGCCCGTTGATACCCTGGCTTCGCTCGGCGCCAACGACGGCTACTTGGCCGCGTCGCTGCGCATCACCGCGCCGGATGGCAATACCGTAGCCTTCGATCGCTCGCTCGATTCGCGCCGCTACGCGGCCGCCGCCCGCTTGGCGGGGGGCATGACCGGGGAAACCCTCTGGCATTTCCCGATGCCGCAACACCTCGAAGGCTGCGACAAGAAGACGATCCTTGCCCACTGGAATCTGCTTCACGCCAATCAGGCCGAGGAGGAGTTAATCCGCCAACTCGTCCTCGCGCTGCGCACCTGGCGGCCCAGCGTCGTCATCACCGAGCATCCCGAAAGCGGCATTGCCCTGTCGTCGCTGTTGGGCGAGGCCGTACAGGAAGCGGTGCGCCGAGCGGGTGATCCGAAGGCATTTCCCGAGCAGATGAGCGACCTGGACCTCGAGGCCTGGAATGTCCGCAAGGTAGTCGGCCAAGACACGCGCGCCAGCGCGACTGTGACGGAGGACAATGACCATCCGAAAGAACGGCTAAAGGGCAGTGTGCGTGAGTTCGCCGCCACGGGGCACGCGCTGCTCGTCGATCAATTCATGTCCCTGCCGAAACAACGTGGCTACCGAGGTTCTGGCGTCGAGCCGCTCGAGTGGCTAAGAACATTCGAACAGAAGCTGCCGCCGGCACGGCGCGATGTCAGGCCGGCGGAACAGCCCGACGCCAAGCTGATGCAGTTGCTTCGCGAACGCCGTAGCGTGATCGAACGTGCGGATAATCTCGACAATCCACCCCTGACGTTGAAACTCGTCACGGCCGGGCTCAACAAGTTGCCCGATGAGCACGCCGCGGCGGCGGCCTTCACGATCGCCGGGCGTTACGCCGAGCGCGGGCAGTGGTACTTCGCGCAGGAGATGTATCTCTACCTCGTCGATCGTTTTCCGATTCATCCGCTCTCGACCGAGGCGCATCGGTTCCTCGTGCGGCTCAACACAAGCGGCGAAGCACGGCGCCGGCATGAACTCAATCAGTTCGCCATCGCCGACCCGATTCATCTGGACAACAAAAAAGGCCCGGCCATGATCGAGGAGAAGGTCATCAAGGTCGGCCATGTCGTGCCGCCCTCGAGCATGGCGGTGCTAAGCCAAACCAATGTGCGCGACTGGAACAAAGGGACGCTGGAGCTAAGCAAACGGCTCGCGAACTTCGGGGCCATCTACGACTTCGATCCGCGCACGCAGCTCTGCGTGAACTCCGCCAAGCGCCGGCTCGGCGAAATCGGGCCGAGCAACGACGGACTTAAACGCCTGACCAAGCTGATCGGCTCGGGCCCCTGGCATGAAGCCGCTCACTCCGAGCTTTGGCTCACCGACCGCACCCTCGAAAGGCCGATTCGCCTGGCACATGCACGCTCCACCGAAGTTCGACCCTTCCTCGACGGCAAGCTCGACGATCCGTGCTGGAAAGACACCAAGCCGATGATCCTCAGCAATGCGGTCGGCGACACCGCCAAGGCGCATCCAACCGAAGCCAGGTTTGCATTCGATCAGGAGTTCCTCTACATCGCGTTGACGTGCCGACATCCCGCGGGGCAACGGGTCGCCCCGGTGAAGCCTCGGCAACGCGACGCCGACCTTGACGCCTTCGATCGCGTCAGCATTCTGCTCGACGTCGATCGCGATTATTCCACGTGCTATCACCTCGAGGTCGATCAGCGTGGCTGCGTGCGCGATAGTTGCTGGGGCGACCGGAGCTGGAACCCGCGCTGGTTCGTCGCCGTCCACAGCACCGACGACGCCTGGCAGATCGAGGCGGCCATTCCGCTGGGCGAACTGTCGAGCGAACGCATCGGGCAGCAGACGGCCTGGGCATTCAACGTCGTCCGCGTCATGCCCGGCCGCGGCGTACAGGGCTGGTCGCTGCCCGCCGACGTGCGCCCGCGCCTGGAAGGCATGAGCCTGCTGATGTTCCAAACCGCTGGCAACCGGCCGATGATGCAACCCGTTCCGTAGCTCCACCCATGGACAATTCGACGAACGTCCCCCATAACCACTTCTTCAACCCCTCCAGCTCGCCGAGGTAGTTGACGAGGTGCAGCAACCCCCAC
>Ga0194131_10003263_pt1 | contig 25829 bp, 20 predicted proteins | sample TA2KigO120mmetaG_FD_148631 | JGI IMG/M metagenome (GOLD analysis project Ga0194131, IMG submission 148631) | Freshwater microbial communities from Lake Tanganyika, Tanzania - TA2015053 Kigoma Offshore 120m | ecosystem: Environmental > Aquatic > Freshwater > Lake | place: Tanzania: Lake... | reverse complement strand
CCATCCTGGCGCATAGCTGGCGCGCGGCTGGCGTCAACTTCGCCAAGGGCCGCGTACTGTCGGGCGACGATGTCGCCAAGCTGAAGTCGGCCGGCGTGCAGAGCGTCATTGCCGCCCGCCTCGATGCAGATGACGTGCATGAAGACGAGGCCGCGGCGCGCATCGCCAAGGCGCTGGCCGGGGAGGGTATCGAGGTCACTGCGCCCTTCACCGGCCGCTGCAATCACTTCGCCCGCGGGGCTGGTCTCGCCGTGGTCGATCAGGAGCGCATCGGCGCGCTGAACGAACTCGACGAGGCGGTCACCGTCGCTACCTTGCCGCCGTTTGCGCGGGTCGAGCCGCGCCAGATGGTGGCGACGGTCAAGATCATCCCCTATGCCGCACCGCAGGCGGCGGTGGCGCGGGCAATCGATGTGGCGCAGTCGGCCAACCGGCCACTGGTTTCGGTGGTGCCGTTCAAAGCCATGCGCGCCGGCCTGGTGCAGACCCGGCTTCCAGGCACGCGCGACAAAGTCCTGGACAAGGCCGTGGGCACCACGACCAAGCGGCTCGATTCGCTTGGCAGCTCGCTCGCCGGCGAGCGACGCGTGGCGCACGATGCCCAGGCGATCGCCGGCGCTTTGAGTGAGCTCGACCGCGAAGGCTGCGACATCTTCCTGATCGCCGGCGCCTCGGCGATCGTCGACCGACACGACGTGGTGCCGGCCGGCATCGAGGTGGCGGGCGGCAAGGTTGTGCATTTCGGCATGCCGGTCGATCCCGGCAATCTGCTGCTGACTGGCGAGTTCAGCGGCAAGCCGGTGCTTGGCCTACCAGGCTGCGCCAAGTCGCCCAAGTACAATGGCTTTGACATGGTGTTGGAACGGCTCGCCGCCGGCCTGCCGGTCGGCCGCGCCGAGATCGTGCGCATGGGCGCGGGCGGCCTTCTAGCCGAAATCGCCAGCCGCCCGCAGCCGCGCGACGAGAGCGACGGCGAGAGCGCCGGCCCGCAGCAAGCGCCGCGCGTCGCGGTGCTGGTACTGGCGGCCGGTCGCTCGACGCGCATGGGTGGGCCCAACAAGATGCTGGTCGAAGCCGACGGATTTCCGTTGGTGGTCCACGCTGTAAGGGCCGCGCTGGCGTCGCAGGCGGTCGAGGTCGTGGTCGTGCTCGGACACATGGCGGGCGAGGTAAAGGTGGCAATCAACAAGGCAGTGCCGGCCGCAGGGCGGCTGCGCTTCGTCGAGAATCCGGACTTCGCACTAGGGCTCAGCACCTCGGTGCGAACCGGCATCGCGGCGCTCGGCAAGGAGATCGACGCCGCGATCGTGCAGCTCGGCGACATGCCGGGCGTCGCCGCGCCGCTGCTCGACCGATTGATGGCGGCGTTCAACCTGATCGAAGGCCGCGCTATCTGCGTGCCGACGGTGGGCGGCAAGCGCGGCAACCCGGTACTGTGGGCGCGCCGTTTTTTCGGCGAGATCGGCAGACTCTCGGGTGATTCCGGCGCCAAGCACCTGATCGGCGAGCACGCCGATCTGGTCTGCGAGGTCGAGATGGCGGGCGAGGCGGCGATCGTCGACATCGATACGCCCGAAGCGTTGGCCGCTTGGCGGGCGCGGAGTCGGGTATGAGCTTCGAGGTCGCGGCTGTCCGTCGGCAGTTCCCGATCTTGTCGGCGGCGATCGACGGCAAACCGGTGCACTACCTCGACAACGGCGCTTCGGCGCAGACGCCCGAAGCGGTGCTCGACGCCGTGCGCACCTACGAAACGACGGCGCGGGCCAATGTGCTGCGGGGTGTGCATCGCCTGGCCGAGCGGGCGACCGAGGCCTACGAAAACGCGCGCGCCGAGGTGGCGGGCTTCTTGAGCGTGGCACCGGACGAAGTCGTGTTTACGGGCGGCTGCACGGCGGCGATTAACCTGGTCGCCTTTTCGTATGGCTCGCTGCTGCAAGCGGGCGACCGCATCATCCTGTCGGAACTCGAGCACCATTCCAACATCGTGCCCTGGCAGTTGCTGCGCCAGCGCCACGGCGTCGAGATCGACGTCATTCCGGTGACGGTGGCTGGTCGCATCGATCTCAATGCGCTGCCGCGCCTGCTGACGGAGCGCACCAAGCTGATTTCGTTGGCTCACGTCTCCAACGTCACTGGCGCGCTGCTCGACGTGCATGCCGTCGTGACTCTGGCGCGCACGGTCGGCGCCAAGGTGATGCTCGACGGCGCACAGCGCATTCCGCACGGGCCGGTCGACGTGCCGGCGCTGGGCGTCGATTTCTATGTCTTTGCCGGCCACAAGGCCTATGGCCCCAACGGCATCGGTGCCTTGTGGGCGAGGCCCGAGCATCTGGCGGCCATGCCGCCCTTCCATGGCGGCGGCTCGATGATCGGCCGCGTCACTTTCGCCGAGACGACCTGGGCCGAGCCGCCGCGCCGCTTCGAGGCCGGCACGCCGCCGATCGGACCCGCGATCGGGCTCGGCGCAGCCTGCACCTGGATGCGCGGCCTCGATTGGAAGGGCGCGCATGCCCATGAAATGGCGCTGGTCGAACGTGTCATGGACGGCTTGCAGAAGATCGATGGAGCGCAGCTGTTCGGCCCGCCCGGCCTGCAGAGCCGCTATCCCGTTGTGTCGTTCACGCTGGACGGCGTGCATCCGCACGACGTGGCGCAGACGCTCGATTCGTTCGGCGTGGCGGTGCGGGCCGGCCACCATTGCTGCCAGCCGCTGATGGATCGATTCGATCTCGACGGCACGACGCGAGTGTCGCTGGCGCCCTACAACGACGAGTCCGACATCGACGCCTTGCTCACCGGCGTCGAGCACGCGGCTCGTATGCTGCGATGAATGACCAGCTCTACCAGGAGCGCATCGTGGCGCTGGCCAAGGCCAAGACCGGCGCGGGCAAGCTCGCCGCGCCCACCAAGTCGGCGCGGCGTGACAACCCGTTGTGCGGTGACCGCGTCACGATCGACGTGCGGCTGGACGAGGGCGGCAGGATCGCTGAACTCGCCCACCAGGTGCGCGGCTGCCTGTTGTGCCAGGCCTCGGCTTCGGCACTGGCCTCGGTGGCGGTCGGCAGCAAAGCCGCCGACATCGAGCGGCTCCGCCTCGATGCCGAGCGCGCGGTTGGCCGCGAGGAAGGTGAAGCCAGGGAGCCGTTCTCCGCCTTCGCCCCCGTCAAGGCGCACAAGTCGCGGCAGGATTGCGTGCTGCTGCCCTTCGAGGCGTTGAAAGAGGCACTCTCGTAGTTTTGTCCTGTCGACGCCGTGGTTGCGTCACAGTCTCCTTGAATCCTGCGTGCGTGCTACCCGGGAGAACTCATGCGCTATCTTGCCTGGATCGTCGCCTTGTTGGGCCTGTTCGTGTTTCCGGTTTTCGCCGCCGCCCAGGACTTGGCGCTGAAGCGCGTCATGCTGTCATCGGGCGGACTCGGCTACTTCGAATACGAGGCCGCCGTCGACGGCGACGCCACACTGCGCCTCACGGTATCGCTCGATCAGGTCGACGACGTCTTGAAGAGTCTGGTCGTCTATGACGACAAGGGTGGCGTGGGGGGCTTGAGCCTACCCGGCCGAGAGCCGTTGGCCCAGGCCTTCAAGGATCTGCCGTTCAACCAGGGCTCTCTCAACTCGCCGGCCGAACTGCTGGCGACACTCAAGGGCGCCCAGGTGACGGTGGGCGGCGCGCGTGCCATGACCGGGCGCATCGTGTCGGTGCAGACCGAGACGATTGTGCTGGCCGACGGCAAGGCCACGACCGAGCGAACCCGGGTGACGCTGCTGACCGATCGCGGCCTGCAGCAGTTCATCCTCGAGGATGCCGAGAACCTGCAGTTCGCCGACGCCGCGCTACGCGACAAGGTGGGGCAGGCACTGCTCGCCATCCAGGGCAACCGCGCTCGGCCCTGCAGGGCTCGGCCACCGTCGAAAACCTGAGCGGCCAAGACTGGAAGGACGTCGAGCTGACTTTGGTGTCGGGACGACCTGTGGCGTTCCGACAGGCTCTGTACGAGGCCTACTACGTCAAGCGCCCCGAAGTGCCGATCGAGGTGGCAGGGCGACTGATGCCAGGTGTCGATCGCGGCGGCGTCGATGCCAGCGATCGCCTGAAAGCCGCAGTACCGCCACCGCCCGCGCCGGCCGCCGCTCCGTATCGCCCGCAGCAGCAGGAACGCAATGTCGCGGCTCCCGCAACTGCGCCGCCACCGATGGGCGCGTCGGCGGCGGAGCAGTTCGAGGTCACTGACGCAGCAACCCAGGTCGTGTTCCGCTTTCCGCGACCGGTCAGCGTCACCAACGGCCGCACGCTCGCCCTGCCGATCATCGATCGTCAGGTGCCGGCGCAGCGGCTGGCGCTCTACCAAGCCGACACCGCGCCACGCAATCCGCTGGCCGCGATTCGCCTTACCAACGACGGCGAAAGCGGCCTGCCGGCCGGCTTGATCACCCTCTACGAGCGCGACAAGGCGGGGTACGTGGCCTATGTCGGCGATGCCCGGCTGAGCGGTTTCCCGGTCGGCGAGACGCGATTGCTCGCCTATGCACTCGACGAAAAGATCGTGATCGAGCGCGAACAGACGCAGGCCGACCGCATCGCCACCGGTACGATCGCCCAGGGCGCCCTGAAACTGTCGCGCGTCGTGCGCCAAACCGTGACCTACCGCGTGCGGGGGCCGGCGCGTGAGCCGCGCCAGCTCGTGGTCGTGCAGCGCCGCCTACCGGGCTGGACCCTGGTCAAGCCCGAACTACGATCCGACGGCAAAGGCGGTGTCGAGCTGAGCGAAGGCAACTACCGCATCACCTTCCAGCTTCCCGGCGGCGATCAGACCCAGACTTTCGAGGTCGTGCAAGAGCAGACCCAGCAGCAGGAACTGCGTCTGGTCGATGGTGCGGCCGATCAGATCCGCGTCTACGCCCAGGCCCGCGAGTTCGACGCCAAGACACGCGAATCTCTGACCAAGGTCCTGCAGCTTCAGGCCGGCGTCGCCGACGCTCAGCGCAAGGTGACGCAGGCCGACAGCGAGCGTCAGCAGATCGTGCAGGAACAGGCGCGGCTGCGCGACAATCTCGCCCGCGTGCCGGCGAACTCCGACCTGCAGCGCCGTTACCTCGCCACCCTCGATAAGCAGGAGACCGAACTCGAGGCGATTGCCAAGCGCCGCACCGAGGCAGAGAAGGCGGTCGAGACGACGCGCGACGCCCTGCGAGCCTATGTGGCGGGTCTGGGTTAAAAGCGGTCAAAAGGCACGCGCTTCCGCGGCTTCGACAAAGGCACGCCACAACGGGCATGCATCGCCGAAGAGTCATCCTGCGCGTAGCGTGCGCACCGCATCGTCGCGGCGAAAGAGGTAGAGCAAGGTTCTAAGCGCTTCGCCACGCTCGGACTTCAGGTCGGGGTCGCGCTCGATCACCAAGCGGGCGTCGTCGCGGGCGGCAGCCAAGAGCTCGGCATGGGCGGCGAGGTCGGCCAAGCGCATGTCGGGCAGGCCGCTTTGACGGGTGCCTAAAAGCTCGCCGGCGCCGCGCAGGCGCAAATCCTCCTCGGCGATGCGAAAGCCGTCCTCGGTCTCGCGCATGATGGCAAGGCGCGCCCGTGCCGTCTCGCCGAGCGGCTGAGTGTAGAGCAGCAGGCAGGTCGACTTGGCGGCGCCACGGCCGACACGGCCGCGCAACTGATGGAGTTGCGCCAGGCCGAAGCGCTCGGCGTGCTCGATCACCATCACTGTCGCCTCCGGCACGTCGACGCCGACCTCGACCACCGTGGTGGCGACCAGGATCGACAAGCTGCCGTCGGCGAACGCCGCCATCGTGGCCTCGCGCTCGGCCCCTTTCAGCCGGCCGTGCAGCAGGCCGACTTGGCCGGGGAAGCGGGCGCTCAGCTGCGTGAAGCGCTCTTCGGCGTTGGCGAGATCGACCTCCTCGGACTCCTCGATCAACGGGCACACCCAGTAGACGCGTCCGCCCGACGCGATCTGCCGGCCGACCGCGTCCGCCACCTCGCCGATGCGCTCGAGCGGGATGGTGCGGGTGTCGACCGGCAGCCGGCCAGCCGGCTTCTCGATGAGCTTGGAGACGTCGAGATCGCCGTAGGCCGCCAGCATCAGGGTGCGAGGTATGGGCGTTGCGGTCATCACCAGAAGATCAACGGCGTGGCCCTTGGAGGAAAGCGCCATGCGTTGATGCACGCCGAAACGATGCTGCTCGTCGACCACGGCGAGGCTCAAATCAGCGAACTCGACCTCCTCCTGCACCAGCGCGTGCGTCCCGACCACCAAGCCGATCGAGCCGTCGGCCAAGCCTTGCAGGGTCTCCTTCTTCTGCCTCTGGCCATCACGGCCGGTCAACAGTGCCAGCCGCACGCCCGCGGCTTCGGCAAGCGGTGCGATGGTGGCGTGATGCTGTCGCGCCAGGATTTCGGTCGGCGCCATCAGCGCGGCCTGAGCGCCGGCCTCGACGCCGACCAGCATGGCCAGCAGGGCGACCAGTGTCTTGCCGCTGCCGACATCGCCCTGCAGCAGACGGATCATGCGCTCGGGCTTGGCCATGTCGGCTTCGATCTCGGCGACCGCCGTCTCCTGGCTCGCCGTCAGCGCGAACGGCAGGCTTGCCAGCACCTTGGCGCGCAACCGCCCGTCGCCGTGCGTGGCACGACCAGCGACCGTGCGATTGTGGTGGCGCACCAGGGCGATGGCGAGCTGGCTGGCGAGCAGCTCGTCGAAGGCAAGCCGCGCCCGCGCCGGGTGCGATGGCGAGAGATCGGCATCGTCGGCTGGCGCATGGGCGCGGGCGAGGGCGGCGTGCCAGTCGTCCCATTTGTTGCGCTTGCGGAACGCGGCGTCCTGCCATTCCGACAATTGTGGTGCTCGCTCGATGGCCGCGGCGATCGCCCGTTGCACCGGGCGTTGCGTCAACCCCGCGGTCAGGCCGTAAACCGGCTCGACGCGCAGAATCTGATCGCGCTGGTCGAGCGGCACGACATGGTCCGGGTGCGTCATCTGCGCCTCGCCTTGATAGATCTCGACCTTGCCGCTCACCACACGCACCTCGCCCGCGGGCAGGAGCTTCTTCAGGTAGTCCTCGCGGCCGTTGAAGTAGGTGAGACAGAGCTGGCCGGTTTCGTCGCTGCACCACACGCGATAAGGCTGGCGCGAATTGCGCGGCACGAGGTGCTGGTCGACGGTGACGGTGAGTGTGGCGATCTCGCCCGCCTTGGCGCCCGCCACCTCCGGCGCATTGCGACGGTCGACCACGCCAAACGGCAGGTGCCACAGCAGGTCGACGACCAGCGGGCCGGCCAGCTTGTCGACGAGCTTGCCCAGCCGCGGCCCGATGCCGGGCAGCGACGTCGTCTGGGCGAAGAGGGGCGTCAGGCTCTGCGGGCGCATGGTAGATGAGCGGTTGGGCCACGTGACTTCACCATCGCCGGCCCCTATATGCTACGCCGCCATCTGGGGAAAACATGACGCGCGAGACCGATCTCGAGACGCGGCGTAAGCGTTTGCTCTATCGCAGCATCTACCGCGGCAACAAGGAGAACGACATTTTGCTCGGGCAGTTCGCGCGTGCCCATATCGCGGAGTTCGGTGCCGACGAACTCGACCAGTATGAGCGTCTGCTGGCGCGTGGCGACAACGATATTTTCGATTGGGTGAGCGGCCAAGCCGCGCCGCCGGCCGAGGACGATACGCCGGTGTTGCGCAAGCTCAAGGCGTTTCGCGTGAGGTTCTAGTGGCGGCGCTGTCGGAAACCCTGGCTGCAATCGCGCGCCGGGCCGGTCGCTGGACGATAGCCGGCCTGCCCGAGGGCGCCGACGCGCTGGTGCTGGCCGAGCTGGCGCTCACTACCGGAGGGCAGGACATCTTGCACGTGGCGCGCGACGGCCAGCGCCTGGAGCGGCTGCAGGACGGGCTGCGCTTCTTCGCTCCGCAACGCGAGATCCTGGTGTTCCCGGCCTGGGACTGCCTGCCCTACGACCGCTTGTCGCCGCATCCGGACATCGTGGCCGAGCGGCTCGAGACGCTGGTGCGGCTTGCCACGCCCAAGAAGCCGGGAGCACCGGCGCGGATCGTGCTCGCCTCGGTCGGCGCAGCGCTGCAGCGCGTGCCGCCGTGCAGCCTCTATACCGAGGCGGCCGTGGTGTTGCGCAAGGGCGAGGCGGTCGATGTCGCCTGGCTCACGGCGTTCCTCGGCGAGAACGGTTACGGCCGCTCGGAAACCGTGATGGAGCCGGGCGAGTTCGCGGTGCGCGGCGGCCTGGTCGATCTCTTTCCGCCGGGCACGCCCGAGCCGCTGCGGCTCGATCTGTTCGGTGACATGCTGGAAGAGATTCGAGCCTTCGATCCGATGAGCCAGCGCTCGACCGGGACGCGTGACGAGGTGGCGCTGCTGCCGGTGAGCGAGGTGCTGCTGAACAAGGACAGCATCGCGCGCTTCCGCGGCGGCTATCGCGAGCTGTTCGGCAATTCGACCGATGATGCGCTCTACGAGGCGGTATCGGCCGGCCATCGCCATGTCGGCATGGAACATTGGCTGCCGCTGTTCCACGAGCGGCTGGAGACTCTACTCGACTACTGCGCGGAAGCGATCGTCACGGCCGATCATCAGATCGCCGAAGCCTTCGACGCCCGTCACGAGCTGATCACCGACTACTACGACGCCCGCATCAAGACGGGGGCCAGGGGCGGCATGAGCGGCTCCGCCGACTACAAGCCCGTGCCGCCGGAGCGGCTCTACTTGAAGCCGTCGGAGTGGGATCGCCTGCTCGATGGCCATGCGGTGGCGCTCTTCACCAGCTTCGACGCAGCACCGGATGCGGCAGCCGCGATCGACCTCGGTGGCCGCCGCCACGAAGGCTTCGCGCGGGCGCGCACGGCGCAGGGTGTCAATCTGTTCGACGTCGTGGCCGAGCACGCCAAGGTCGCGTACGCCGCCGGCCGGCGCGTGCTGATCGCCGGCCACACCGAAGGCTCGGCGAGCCGTCTGCAGCATTTGTTGCAAGAACATGGGGTCACGACGCCGGTCGCGGTGCCCGATTTCGCCGCCTCGCAGAGCCTGCCCGCCGGCGCACTCGGCATCGCGGTGTGGCCGGTCGAGCACGGCTTCCTGCTGGGCGATCTCGAAGTCATCGGCGAAGAAGACATCTTGGGCGACCGGCTATCACGACCGACCAAGAAACGGCGGCCGTCCGAGCGCTTCATTGCCGAAGCAGCGGCCTTGAGCGAGGGCGACCTCGTGGTTCATCGCGAGCATGGCGTCGGCCGCTATGAAGGCCTGGTTACGCTCGAGATCCAGAACGCGCGCCACGACTGTCTCCGGCTGACCTATGACGGCGGCGACAAGCTCTTCGTGCCGGTCGAGAACATCGACGTGCTGAGCCGCTACGGGGCTGCCGAGGAAGGGGCGGCGCTCGACCGTCTGGGCGGTGTCGCCTGGCAATCGCGCAAGGCGCGGCTGAAGCAGCGCATCGCCGACATGGCCGATCGCCTGATCAAGATCGCGGCCGAGCGCGCGGTGCGCCGCGGTGAGACCATGAGCCCGCCGGAGGGTGCCTACGAGGAATTCTGCGCCCGCTTCCCCTATGCCGAAACCGACGACCAGCTGCAGGCGATCGCCGACGTGCTGGAGGACCTGTCGTCGGGCAAACCGATGGACCGGCTGGTGTGCGGCGATGTCGGTTTCGGCAAGACTGAGGTGGCGTTGCGCGCGGCCTTCGTCGCCGCCATGTCGGGCAAGCAGGTCGCGGTGATCGCGCCCACGACCTTGCTCGCCCGCCAGCACCATCGCACCTTCGGCGAACGGTTCGAAGGCCTGCCGCTGCGCATCGGCCGCCTTTCTCGGCTGGTCGCCGCCAAGGAGGCCAAGACGACCAAGGAAGCAGCCAAGGAAGGAGCCGTCGACATCGTGATCGGCACGCACGCGCTGCTCGCCAAGAGTGTCGAGTTCAAGGATCTCGGCCTCTTGATCGTCGACGAGGAGCAGCATTTCGGTGTCGGCCACAAAGAACGGCTGAAGGAGTTGCGTGCCGACGTCCACGTGCTGACGCTCACGGCGACGCCGATCCCTCGCACGCTCCAGCTCGCGTTGACCGGCGTGCGCGACATGAGCCTGATCGCCACGCCGCCGATCGACCGCCTGGCCGTGCGCACCTTCGTCACGCCATTCGACGCGGTCACGATCCGCGAGGCGCTACTGCGCGAACAGTATCGCGGCGGCCAGAGCTTCTATGTCTGCCCGCGCATCGAGGACCTCGCCGAGGTTGCCGCCAGCCTGCGCGAGTTGGTGCCCGAGATCCGCATGGCCTTGGCGCACGGCAAGCTCGCGCCGACGGCGATCGAGAACACCATGCAGGACTTCGTCGACGGCAAGTTCGACGTGCTGCTGTCGACCAACATCGTCGAAAGCGGGCTCGATATCAGGAACGCCAACACTATGGTGATCCACCGTGCCGACATGTTCGGACTGGCTCAGCTCTACCAGCTCAGGGGCCGCATCGGCCGCGGCAAGATGCGAGCCTACGCCTATCTCACGGTGCCGCCAGGTCGGGCGCTGAACGAGGCGGCAGCCAAGCGCCTCGAGGTCATGCAGACCCTCGACACGCTGGGCGCCGGCTTCCAGCTCGCCAGCCACGACCTCGACATCCGCGGCGCCGGCAACCTTTTGGGCGAGGAACAGTCCGGCCATATCCGCGAGGTCGGGATCGAGCTTTATCAGCAGCTGCTCGAGGAGGCGGTGGCGGTGGCGCGCGGCCGGGCGCGCGAGGCCGAGCGGGCCGAATGGTCACCGCAGCTCAATCTCGGCATTCCGGTGCTGCTGCCCGAGGAGTACATCGCCGATCTCTCGGTGCGCATGGGCCTCTACCGCCGCATCGGTGCGTTGGCGAGCCAAGCCGAGATCGACGCCTTCGCCACCGAGCTGGTCGACCGCTTCGGCAAGATGCCGGCCGAGGCCGAGTTTCTGCTCAACACGGTGGCTTTGAAGCTACTGTGCCGCGCCGCCGGGGTCGACCGCATCGACGCCGGCGAGAAGGCCGTCGTGCTGTCACTGCACGACAACAAGTTCGCGCGGCCTGAGAAACTCATCGCCTGGCTGCAGAAGAACGCGCCTTTGGTCCGCTTGCGGCCCGACCACCGCGTGATCGTCCAACGCGCCTGGAACGACGACCGCCAGAGGCTTTCCGGCGTGACCTCGATCGTTTCTTCGCTGGCGAAGCTCGCCGCCTAGCGGGTTCGAGCAGGCCGGCCGCGGCTCGGCGCGCGCAGCGCAGCAGCCAGTCGCCGAGCCGCCGTTCGCCGCAGGCGCGGGCAAGCCCGATCGCGCCGACACACAGCACGGCCGCGGCCGTTGCCTTCTCGTCCAGCCGGCGCGAGCCGGCCGTACCGCGGCCCAGCTCGCCGATCAACCCGTGCAGGGCAGTGGCGTAGGCGAGCCGGGCGGCGAGCGGCGCGCGGCCGACATCGCTCGGCAGGGCGGCAAGCGTGCAGCCGACCGCGACCTCGCCGAGGTGATCCTTGTGCAGGTAGTCGTCGAGCACGCGGGCAGCCTCTTGGCGCAGGCCCTCCGCGTCGCCGGCGGTACGGTTGCGCAGCAGCCGCAGCAGGCCGTGGCTGGTCCGCACGACCTCGGCGAATAGCGCGTCCTTGGAGGCGAAGTGGGCGTAGAAGGCGCCGCGCGTCAGGCCGGCAGCCAGCATGACATCGTCGATCGTCGTCGCCTCGTAGCCGCGCAACCGGAACAGTCGAGCGGCGTGATCGAGGATTTCCTGGCGGGTGCGGGCCTTCCGGGCGGGGGTCACCGGCATGGCATTCTCCAATTTATGTTATTCATCATATCATATGTTATATAACATACAATGCTTGGGAGGCTGACATGGATGTCGAGCTGCTGCAGTTCCGTTACTCGCCCTACAATGAGAAGGCACGCTGGGCTCTCGACCTGAAGCGCGTGCCGCACCGGCGGGTCGACCTGATGCCGGGCCCGCACATGGCCCGCGTGCGGCGGCTCACCGGCCAGACGGCGACTCCGGTCCTGGTGATCGACGGCCGCGCCATCGCTGGTTCAGCGGCTATCGTGCGCGAACTCGACCAACTGTGGCCCGAGCCCACCCTGCAGGCGGCCGCGCCGGCTTCGACGGCGATCGAGACGCGATTCGACGACGAATTCGCGCCGCGCATCCGGCGCAAGGTGCTGGCGCTGCTGCTCGAGGATCATGGCTACTTCTGCCGGATTTTCGCCGAGGGTCAGAATGCGGCCAATCGGCTGATCTACCGCGCGTTGCTGCCGCTCGCCCAGGGCATGGTGCGGCGCGGCAACGGCATTACTGGCCCCTCCGCGATCGAGGACGGCGAGCGGGCGCTGCAGGAGGCGTTGACGTTCGTCGCCGAGCGGTCGCGGGCGACCGGCTACCTCGCCGGCAACAGCTTCACCGCCGCCGACCTGGCCGCCGCATCGGCCCTCGCCATGGTGGTCAATCCGCCGAACTCGACCATGACCAAGCCCGAGCCCATGCCGGCCGTTTTCGCAAGCTGGGTCGCGTCGATCCAGGCCCACCCAGGCACGGCATGGGTCAAGTCGATCTACAGTCGCAACCGAACGGCCTAGACGGTGGACTGGGCGGCACTGGTCGTGGCGTCGCGTTCGGCGAGGTTGAAGACCTCGATGAAGGCGGAGGGCGGTTGCGCACCTGATACCGCGTATTTGCGATTGACGATGAAGCAGGGCACGCCGTTGATGCCGAGTCGGCGGGCATAGACGTCGGAGGCAATCACTTCCTGGCGGGCCTCGTCGCTCTGCAGGAAGAGGCGAGCCCGCGCCGCGTCGATACCGATACGCGTCGCGCATTCGACGATGGTCTCGATCTCACCGATGTCGCGGCCCTCTTCGAAGTAGAGCTTGAACAGCTCGGCCACCGCCTCGTCCTGCACTTCGTTCTTTGCCGCCCAATGGATCAGCCGATGCGACAGCACCGTGTTGGGCGTGCGCTTGATACGCGAGAACTGGAACTCGATGCCGGCCTCGCGGCCGCTTTCGGCGATCGCCTGGTAGATCTGGCGCGGTCGATCGCCGCCGCCGAACTTGGCGCGCATGTAGTCGTCACGTGTCATGCCTTCGGCCGGCATGTCGGGATTGAGCTGGAAGGGCCGCCACGCAACGGCGATGTCGGTGCGGCCGCTTTGCGTCAGCGCCCGCTCGAATCGCCGCTTGCCGATATAGCACCACGGGCAGATGGTGTCGGAGACGATATCGACATAGATCATGACGCAAGCTTACGCCTTTCGCGCCAATGCAGAAAGAGAGCCGCCAGGGCGACGATCCCCAGCGCCGTGGAGGTGAGCTAAGCCGCAGCTGGCCAGCCGCCGGCGGCGACCAGGACGCCGGTGATCGGCGGACCGACGAGGCCGCCGACATTCGAGCCCTGCATCAGCAAGCCGGTCGAGGCGCCGACCAGCTCGGGGCGAGGCGAATGCACGGGGAGGGCAGCGAACAGCGTGGCGGGCACCAGGCCGATCACCGCCGAATAGAGCGCGGCGAGCGCCAGGCGCGCGAGATCGGGCACGCCGTCGATGAAGATGCCGGCGGCGCAAAATGCCATCGACAGGGCGGCACCGGCGATCACCGCGACACGCGGCAGGCCGGCCTGCAGCAGCCAGCCGGCGGCAAGATTGCCGGCGACGTTCACGACCGTCACCAACGCCGTCACGATCGCCGCCGTCGTTGTCGAAAAGCCCAACCTCTCGATCTGCAGCGTCGGCAGGAAGCCCACGACGGCAAGCCAGCAGCAGGCATAGGCGCCGAAGCAGACGGCGATGGCGAGCGGCCCGCTCGAAGTTGCGACCTCAGCCATCTCGTGCAGGATCGGCCGACGCGCGACAGGCCGGGGATCGAGCTCATGTCGCGGCACGGCCCGCAGCAAGAGCGCCAGCAGCACGGCCGCCGAGGCGGCGGCTGCGACCAGCCAGACGGTTCGCCAAGAGGCGGCCGGCAGGATGAAGGCCGCCGCCAGCATCATCGCGCCGGCGCCGGCCGGCATGTAGCAGGACCAGATCGTCATGGCGCGCTGACGATCGGCGGTGGCCGTGATGCGCAGCACCAGCGTCGGCGCCGCCACCGTCACGGTGATGAAGCCAACGCCTTCGAGGAAGCGCCAGGACAAAAGCTTTTCGATGTCGTTCGAGAAGGCGCCGCCGAGGCTCGCGACAAAGCACAGCGCGGTGCCCAGCACGACCAGCCGACGGTGGCCGAACCGGTCGACCGTCAAGGCGATTGCCATGCCGCCCAGCGCCGCGGTGAGGTTCACCAACGACAGGAGCCAGCCCGCTTCGGCGAGGCCTGTGCCGAGATCGTCGCGGATCGCAGGCAATGATGGCGGCGCCTTGCCGACATGGAAGGCCGCGACCATGCCGGCGGCGAGCAACAGGCCGACCAGGCCCCAAGGTGTCTTCGACGAACTCAGGACCGTTCCTCCGAAAGTGCCGCTCGCCTATAACGCGGAGCATCAAACAGAGGAGCGGCGGCAATGTCCAAGCGATTCGACCTCGGCGGCAAGGTGGCGCTGATCACCGGCGCATCGGCCGGGCTCGGCGTGCACTTCGCCCGCACGCTCGCCCAGGCCGGGGCCGCCGTGGTGATCGGCGCGCGCCGCATCGATCGCCTGGCTTCATTGCAGGCCGAGCTCGAAGCGGCCGGCGCCAAGGCGGCGCGCGTCGCGCTCGACGTCACGTCGGCCGAGTCCATCGCGACGGCATTCGGCGCCGCGGAGGTAGCGCTTGGTCCGATCGACATCGTGATCAACAATGCCGGAATTTCGATCGTCAAGCCGGCACTCGAAATGCCGATCGAGGATTGGGATTCCGTCGTCGACACCAATTTGCGTGGCGCCTGGCTGATGGCGCAGACCGCAGGCAAGCGGTGGCGCACCGCCAAGCGGGCGGGAGTGATCGTGAACATCGCCTCGATCTTGGGCTTGCGCACGATCGGGCAGGTCGCGCCCTACAACGCCTCCAAGGCCGGACTGATCCACCTCACGCGCGCGCTCGCCATGGAATGGGCGCGCCACGACATTCGCGTCAATGCGATCTGTCCCGGCTACATCGAGACCGAGATGAACAGCGACTTCTGGAAGACGCCGGCCGGCCAGCGCCTGATCGACCGCATCCCGCAGCGCCGCATCGGCAGGCCCGAGCACCTCGACGGAGCATTGCTGCTGCTCGCTTCGGAGGCCGGCAGCTTCATGACCGGCAGCGTGCTCACGGTGGACGGCGGCCACACCGTGAGTTCGCTATAGTGGCCCGCTACCAGCCATTGATTCGATCGTAGACGTCGACCACCGACTTGCCGCCGTCCAGTGTGCTGTCGACCACGTAGTAGCGGTCGTACGCAGCGGCGGTGATGCAGGCGTGATTGGGAAGGATGCGCACGCGCGCACCGACCGGCAGGTTGCCATAGGGGATCGGCTCGTCGGCACCGACGAAGCCGTGCTCCTGGGAGCAGGCCACGACCGCCATGTCCTTGACGGGCGCGTCGACGATGGTGCCATAGCCGACTTGCGGCTTGAACTCCTGGGCACTGATGTCCTTGCTGAGCGCCAGAGCACCGGCATCGACCAGCAGCTGGTTGCGATGGGGGTAGTGGCCGATCACCGAGGCCAGCACCGACAGTGCAAGATCGCCGGCTCCGCACGAACCGATGAATTCCTGGTCGAGGTCGTTGAAGACATAGACTCCCGGCCGCATCTCGGTGATGCCGGTAAAGTCGCGCGAATGCACGGCGGTCGGCGTCGAGCCGCCGGACACGATCGGGCAGGGGATGCCGGCGGCTCTGAGCTTCCCGGCCGCGCCGACGACCGCCAGCCGCTCCTGCTCGGCCACCGCCGCAACGCCGTCGGGTGAATTCTCGTGGTAGGAGTGGCCGGCATGGGTCATGACGCCCGCCAGCTCGACGCCGGGCGCCTGATGCAGGACGCGGGCAATGTCGAGCAGCCCCGGCAATGCGGGATAGGGCAGGCCGGCGCGACCGGCGCCGCTGTCGACCTCGATCAGGACCGAGAAGGTATCGCCGTTCGTCGCCGCCTCGGCGATGGCTTTGGCTACGGCGAGATTGTCGGTGACCACGCGCAGGTTGACGCCACGGCGGCGCAGCTCGGCAACCGCCGGCAGCTTGGCTGGCACGACACCTACACCATAGAGGATGTCCTTGAAGCCGCCGTCGGCGAAGTAGCGCGCCTCGGCCAAAGTCGACACGGTGATGCGCCCGTCGTGACCCTCGACCGCCATGCGGCCGATCTCGACCGACTTGGCAGTCTTGAGATGCGGCCGCAGTACGACGCCGGCGTTGCGCAGCCGCTCGCTCATGCGCTTGAGGTTGCGGCGCAGGATCGCCCGGTCGAGAATGAGGGCGGGGGTCGGCAGGTCATCGAGGGTCTGGGCGGCCATGATTGTGAACCTACCATGCCGATCGAGAACGAGCGCAAGTTTGTCCTGAACCCCGATGCCGACCTGGAGGCCCGACTGGCGCGCGACCGCGCCGTCGCGCGGAGCTTCCTGCGTCAGGCCTATCTCGACGTCTCGGGCATGCGCATCAGATCCGTCGAGGAAGCCGGAGCGACCCGGCACGTCTTCACGTACAAACGACCGATCGACGGCCAGGTTGTCGAGATCGAGACCGAAATCAGCGCGGCCGACTTCGAGCGGCTGTGGTCGCAGCGCCGCGAGACACTGCAAAAGGCGCGCTATTCGTGGACCGACGGCGCCTTCCATTGGGACATCGACTTCTTCAAGACCGCCGACGGCCGGATCTATTTTGCCCAAGCCGAAGTCGAGATGCCCGAGGACGTGCAGGAACCACCGCCGCTGCCGAGCAGCCTTGCCGGCCACCGGCTGGCGACCGTGCCGGCCGGCGATCAACGCTTCAGCTCCAAACGGTTGGCCGATCAGGCGCATGCCACGAAGCTGCTGGCCGATATCCGAACCTGGGGAGGGGTGGAGTGAAGATCGCGCGCATCGATAGCCACTCGATAAAAGTACCGTTCACCTTTGGCGGCAGTCCCACGGGTTACGGTGGCCGCAACTGGACGACAAACAACATCCTGCTGGTGCGTGTCGAGACCGATGGTGGTCTGGTCGGGTGGGGTGAAGCGTTCTGCTACGGCTGCACCGAGGCCGTGCGCGCCGCCTTGCATCACATGATCGCGCCGATCGCCATCGGCGAGGACGCACGTGACATCGCCAAGCTCTCGTACGATCTGCAGCAGAAGCTGCATCTGTTCGGCCGCTACGGAATCACGATCTTCGCCCTGTCGGGCCTCGACATCGCCTTGTGGGACATTGCCGGCAAGGCGGCCGGCCTGCCGCTGCACCGCCTGCTGGGCGGTTCGGGCCGCGATAGATTGCCGGCCTATGCCAGCCTGTTGAAGTATCGCGACCCCGAGAAAGTGGCGGCGCGCACCAGACAGGCGATCGATCAAGGCTATCGCCACGTCAAGCTGCACGAGACCGAGGTCGCCGAGGTCAAGGCTGCGAGACTCGCCGCCGGCAACGACGTCGCGATCATGGTCGATACCAACTGCCCGTGGACACCCGAGCAGGCGCGCCACATGACGCTGAAGCTGCGCGAGTACGACCTGCACTGGCTGGAGGAGCCGATCTTCCCGCCCGAGGATTTCGCGGCGATCGCCCGCCTGCGCGAGGGGACGGGCGTCGCGATGGCGGCCGGCGAGAACAACTGCACGTCTTTCCAGTTCCGCGACATGTTCGCCGCCGGCGCCGTCGACTATGCACAGCCCAGCGTCACCAAAGTGGGCGGCGTCAGCGAGTTCCTGAAGGTCGCGTCGTTGGCCGATGCGGCGGGAGTGACGCTGATGCCGCACTCGCCGTACTTTGGACCGGGCTTCCTCGCGACTCTGCATTTGCTGGCGGCGCGTGGCGGGCCGGGCGGCATGATCGAGCGCTATCACATGGATCTGGAAGCATGCCTCTACGGCGACTTGATCGACCCGATCGAGGGCGGCTTTGTCGTGCCGAGCGAACCGGGCCTGGGACGCGACCCCGACCCGAACGTGCTCAAGACCTACGCGGCCTGATCGGCGGAACCTGGACGATCGACCAGGGATCCGGCAGCTCGCCGACCGGGCAATCGATCAGCGTCGGCGCGCCGCGGGCGATGCCGCGCGAGATCGCAGCACCGAGTTCCTCCGCCGACCTCACGCGCTCGGCCGCGATGCCGAAGCTCTCCCCCAGTTTCACGAAGTCGGGATTGCGCAGGTCGCTGGCGATGGTGCGGTTCTTGAAAGCCTGCTGCTGGATGCGCTTGACGTTGCCGTAAGCGCCATCGCTGAACACGACCGCGACCACGCCGATGCCGTGCTGCGCTGCCGTCGCCATCTCCATGGCGGTGAACAAGAAGCCACCATCGCCGCTGATCGACACGACCGGCGCGTCGGGCTTGGCGACCTTGACACCGAGCGACGTGGCATAGCCCCAACCCAGCGTGCCTTGATAGCCAGGTGAGAGGAAGGTGCGCGGCCTGTAGGTCGGATAAGCGAGCCGGGCGGCATAACCCATCTGGGTCAGTTCATCGACCAGAATGCCGTCCTCCGGCAACGCCTTGCGGATCGCCTCGAGATAGGCGATCTGCGGCGCGAGCTTGTCGCGCACCGCCTTGTTCGCCTTGGCTTTGGTTTCCGCGACATGGTCGGCGCGGCCGTTGCGCTTGGCCATGTGCCTGCCGAGGCGGGCGGCCAGTGCCTGCATGGTCGCCGTGGCGTCGCCGACGATGCCGATCTCTGGCCGGCGCTGCCGATCCAGCTCCTCGTTGTCGATGTCGACCCGGATGATTTTGAGTGAGGCGTCGAGCCCCCAATTCTGCTGCTGCGGCTGCAGGCGCGTGCCCACCGCCAGCACCACGTCGGCTTCCCCCCAGAACAGGTAGCCGGCCGGCATGGTGACGGAGAGCTTGTGCCGACCGTCGATCACGCCCTGGCCCATGCGGCCGGTCATGACGGGCGCGTCCAGCATCTCGGCGATGTGCGCGATATGCTCGCCGGCGCCTTGGGCGCCGCCGCCAACCACGATCAACGGCCGCTCGGCGCCACCCAGGAGCTTCGCCGCACGCTCGACGGCGTCCTCGTCGACAGGGCAGCGGTCGGGATTGGCCGGCGTGGCAATCAGCTCGACCGGTGCCTTGCGGCCCCAGGTGTCCATGGCGCATTCCAGGGCGACCGGGCGGCGGCGGCCGGACAGCAGGCGGCGGAAGGCCTCGTTGACCAGGCCGGGCGCAGCGGCCGGGGAGGGGATGCGATCGGCCCACTTGGTGAGCCCGCGCATGATGGCGAGCTGGTCGGGCAGCTCGTGCAACAGGCCGATGTTGCGGCCGATCATGGACTGCTGGATCTGGCCGGTGAGCGCCAGTACCGGCGCATTCACGGCGTAGGCGGTCGAGAGCGCCGCCGTTGTGTTGAGAAAGCCGGGGCCCGGCACCACGACGTAGGTCGATGGCCTGCCGGTCGCCATGGCGTAACCCAGCGCCATGTATGCGCAGGCCTGCTCATGCCGCGCATGGATCGGCCGGATCGCGTTGGTGCGGTCGTAAAGGGCATCGAAGAACGAGTCGTTTTGGACGCCGGGTAGGCAGAAGATCGTATCGATGCTGTTCACCTCGAGCATCGACACGACGGCTTGAGCGGTTGTCAGCGCGGTCATGTCGGTCAGCCTATTCGTTTTGACTGTCTGGCGGAAATGCAGAAAACTCAGGCTGCCCAACAGGCAGGGTGGATCATGACCAATGTCGGTGCATTGATCGGTGCCTTGATCGCTACCGGTGTCTTGAGCTCTTGTTGAGCTGGTTGCTTCGATGGGTAGTCAAAGCACCTATCCGTTGATTGCTTGGCGCCAACGCTCTGTCGCTCGCCGTAGCGACCGTCGCGGCGGCGTTCGGCTACGCCGACGGCGGACCGCCACAATTCGCAAGTGCCTTGTTACTGTATCTGCCACCGCAGATCGTATGGCTGGCCGTCGGCTTCATAGTCCTGAGAGGGCGGGCCAAGTCGGCCAACCCTCCGAGTTGATGTGTTGGCAAGAGTGGTGGTCGTGCCTCAGTCGACGCGCGCGCCCGATGCTTTGATGATCGGCGCCAGTCGTGCCTCTTCGGCATCGCGGTAGGCCAGCGTGTCGGCCGGCGTGCGCCAGATCGCGGTAGCCGCGAGTTCGAGGAACTTGGCCTTGAGATCGTCGCTCTCCAGCGCCTTCTTGGACAGCTCGGACAGCCGCGCGACGACGTCCGGGGGCAATTTCGCCGGGCCGGTGAGCGTGGTCCACGAATTGATATCGAAGCCCGGCAACGTCTCGGCGATGGCCGGCACATCGGGCATGACCGGTGTGCGCTGCGCCGAGGTGACTCCGAGCGCCCGCACCTTGCCCGGCCGCCTCTGCGCCAGCGCGCCAGGGATATTGTCGAAAATCATGTGCACCTGGCCCGCCAGCAAATCCTGCATCGCCGGCGCCGCGCCGCGGTAGGGTACGTGCAGCATGTCGACCTTGGCCATCACCTTGAACAGCTCACCCGACAGATGCAGCGTCGTGCCGTTGCCGGCCGAGGCGTAGGAGTACTTGCCGGGGTTCTTGCGCAAGAGCTCGATCAACTCGGCCACTGTCTTGGCCGGTACGTCGAGATTGATCACCAGCATGTTGGGCAGCTGCCACAGCGTCGTGAGGAAGGTGAAGTCGGTACGCGCGTTGAACGGCAGCTTGGCATAGAGGGTAGGGGCGATGGCATGGCTGGCGATGCCGCCCAGGCCCAGCGTGTAGCCATCGGGTGCCGACTGAGAGAGGACCTCGACGCCGACATTGCCGCCCGAGCCGGCCCTGTTCTCGACGATCCACTGCTGGCCGGTCAGCTCCGCCATCTTGGCGCAGAACAGGCGCGAGAGCGTGTCGGTCGCGCCGCCGGCGGGGAACGGGTTGATGTAGCGAACGGTCTTGTTGGGATAGGTCGTCTGAGCCGACAAAATAGCCGGCGCCGCCAACGTTCCGCCCAGTCCGCCGAGCAGAATACGCCGCCCCATCCGAGTTTTTGCAGTTGCAGTCATTGGCTTGCTTCCTCCCAATTACGGCCGGCGACCCTGCCAAACGACGGCAACCGCGTCGACGCTTTTCCACTACATTGAATCGAGATTCTCGTGAGTGCTTGAAAACCCGCAAAATGTTGTCACTTTGAGGCCGAATTGCGGGACGATGGTGGGAATTGGTCCGCAAGGCGGGTGAGGAAGGACAATGCGAGGACGAACGCACAAGGTTGCGTTGTTGGTTGCCGGGCTCGTCGCGTGGACGGCTTGCGGCATGGGCGTTTCCTTGCCGGCCCACAGCCAGCCGAAACCGCAACCCGCACCGACGCAACCGCAGGCCAAGCCCGGCCAACCAGCGGCGCCCACGGCGTTCGACGTCTGCAAGGGGCTGACTGGCGCGACAGCCGAACAGAAGGTCGAAGCCTGCACTGAAGCGATCAAGGACGGCAAGCTCGCCCCGGGCGACCAGGCCCTCGCCTAGCTTACGCGCGGCCTGTCGGAGAGCGGGCCGGGCAGCGACGCGCGTTCGAAGGACGACTACAAGGCGGCGTTGCGCATCTTCAACGAGCTGATCATCGGCGCGCCGTTGAATCCCTACTACTACACGCAGCGCGGCGTGGTCTATCAGACGATCGGCGAGGCCGACCGTGCCATCCTCGACTTCAGCGACGCCATCCGGCTGGCTCCGCGCGAGACCTTCCCGCTGATCAACCGCGGCGTCCTCCTCTACTTGCGCAAGGACAACAACGAAGGCGCGATCGCCGATTTGACGGCGGCTCTGAAGCTGAAGCCTTGCGAGATCGCCGCATGGGCAAATCGCGGCATCGTCCAGAAACGCAAAGGCGAGATCGACAAAGCGATCGCCGATTTCACCGACGGCATCAAGTGCCTGCCTCCGAACCTCGAACCGATCCGCGAGACCCGACTTCCCGATGCGATCACCAGCCAATTGTCGGGGCCGCAACAGCAAATGGCCGAACGCAACCGGCTCGCACAGCTCGGCGCCTTCACCTATTTCCAGCGCGGGCTCGCCTACTACGATAAGACGGCCTATGACAAGTCGATCGCCGATTTCACTGAGGCCATCCGCCTCAACCCGGGCGACGCCTCGGCCTATGTCGGTCGAGGTGCCGCCTACATGCAGAAGGACGACATGGAGCGGGCGATCGCCGACTTCAATGAAGGCATAAGATTGTCGCCGGGTCAGGCGTTCGTGCATCTGCAGCGTGGCATCGCCTATCACCGGGTCGGCGAATCCGATAAGGCCCTCGACGACTACAGCGATGCCATCAAGCTGACCCCGCGAGATCCAACGCCCTACGTCAATCGCGGCATCGTCTACTACACCAAGAAAGGCCAGTACGAAGCCGCCATAGACGACTTCAGCAAGGCGCTGCAACTCAACCCGAAGGAAGTGAACGCCCTCATCAATCGAGGCATCACCTACCGCCAGCGCGGCGAAACCGACAAGGCACTGGGTGATTTCTCGAATGCGATCAGTCAGGGCCTGCGGACCGCCGACATTCTTCGGTTGGTCAACAAGGGCGAGCGCGGCAAGGATCCAGAACTCGCCAAGACCGCCGACCAGGTGGCACATGCCTACTATCAGCGCGGCATGGCGTTGATCGACAAGCAGGATTACGAAGCGGCGCTCAGCGACTTCGACACCGCCATGCGGATCAACCCGCAGGACCCGCGGCCCTTGCTCGGGCGCGGCGCGGCCAACCTCAAGAAGGGCGAAACCCAGCAGGCTGTGGCCGACCTCGATGAGGCGATCAAGCTGGCGCCGGGGCTGGCGTTCGCCTACTTCGAGCGCGGTACGGCATACCATGCCGTCGATGACTTCAGGCATGCCATCGCGGACTACAGCGAGGCGATCAGGCTCGATCCCAAGGATCCGATCACCTTCATCAACCGTGGCATGGCGCTTACCTACGTCGACCAGATCGACAAGGCCCTCAGCGACTTCGACACGGCGTTGAAGCTCAGCCCGGACAACGTCAACGCCTACATCCATCGCGGATTCGCCTACGCGTTGAAGCGCGATTTTCCCCGCGCCATGGCCGATATCGACGAGGCGATCCGGTTGGCGCCGACCAGTGCCCCGGCGCATTTCTATCGCGCGCAGATCCTGGCGATGCAGGGCGACGGCAAGCGCGCGATCGGCGACTACGACCAGGCGCTGAAGCTCGACCCGAAGAACCCGCGCATCTACGCCAGCCGCGCCGCGCTACTCAACAACATGGGCGACTATACCAAGGCGATCGCCGACCTGAACGAAGCGATCAAGCTTAGGCCACGCGAGCCCATTGCCTATCTCAATCGCGGCGTTGCGCATTTCAGCATGGGCCAGTACGACAAGGCGATTACCGACTACGACGAGGTGCTGAAGCTCGACCCGCAGTCGGTCGCCGCCTATTCCAACCGCTGCATGACGCGGGCCATCGTCGGCCGCGACTATCCCGGCGCCACCGCCGACTGCAACGAGGCCTTGAAGTTGCGTCCCAACGACCCCTATGCGCACGACAATTTGGGACTGATCTACTTGAAGCAGGGCCAGTGGGCGAAAGCGATCGAGGCCTATACCGCCTCGCTCAAGGTCGAACCGCAGCGCGCGCGCGCTCTATGGCCTGGGCGTGGCGAAGTCCAACAGCGGCGATAAGACCGCCGGGCGGGCCGACATGGCCAGGGCGACAAGCATTCAGCCGGGCATCGCCGACGAATTCTCGAAGTACGGCGTGCGCTGAGCCGCCCTCGGCGCGTCAGTTCTTCGGACTGCCATCGTCGCCGAATGGGGCGCAGCTCAATACCGGTCCGTCGTAGTGGCATTGGATGAGACGCGCGTGCGGCCGGCTTTGCAGCAGGATTTGCTGACGTCGCAGCCAGTGAGACAGCGCCGCTTCAGCCTGCCACCGCGCCGCCGTCGTTTGCGGCGATGGCTTGCCGAGGGCCCGTGCCAACGCTTCGCCAGCGGCGAGCAGGGCGGCGCGTCGCTGGGTGACCAGCGCCTGGTTCTCGGTCACGAATTCACCCCAGGTGATCTCGTGGGAAATGACCCGCGCGTAGTTCGCGTCGGCGCCGGCGTAGCTGTCGGCCAGGATCGTGACGATCGACGGATCGACCTTGCCGGCGCTCTCGACGGCGATCTTGCGGCAGGGCGTGAGATAGTCCTGTTGCAACGCCAATAGCTGCGCAACCTCCGTGGTTGTTGCCTTCTCCCGGTTGATCTTCATGGCCGAAGTCGGACTGTCGCTGTACTCGCCCATCTTGGGTCTCAGCGCTCGATGTTGCGGGCTGGTCTGAGCCTTTGCCCAGCATGCGTCGATTGCCGGCGTCGCCGCCGTGGTAACCGCTTCGATCCGAGCCGCCTCCTGCTGGGCCGGGCTTGCGCAACCGGCAACCACCGAGAGAAGGAGGGCCCGCAACAGAATTCTCAAGGTCTTGCCTGGCAAATCGTTGTCCCAAGGCTGGACAGGTGAGCGACCCGAGACATGGGTGACAGAACGTGCCGGACACATGGGTAACACTTTCCGGCAAAGGCCGGGAGGTGTCGATGCCGTGGAAGGAGTGTTCGGTTATGGACGAGCGCCTGCGGTTTGTGTCCCGTCTGCTGGACGGCGAAGCGATGACCGACGTCTGCCGGGAGTTCGGGATATCCCGCAAGACAGGCTACAAGATCTACCGGCGCTATCAGACCCATGGTCTGGAGGCGCTCAGCGATCGGTCTCGACGACCCGTCCGATATGCCAACCAGTTGCCTGCTCAGATCGAGAGCCTGATCATCCGGCTGAAGCGGGAGAAGCCCCACTGGGGTGCTCGCAAGATCCGCGAATTGCTGGTGCGCCGACTGGACGGTGACCATCGCATTCCGGCCAAGAGCACGGTTCACGCCACGCTGCACCGCCACGGCCTGGTCAAGGCCATCGCGCGGCCCCGACACCGGGCCAAGGGCACATCCCTGTCAGCCGGCACCCAACCCAATGATCTGTGGTGCGCCGACTACAAGGGCGAGTTCAAGCTCGGCAACGGGCGATACTGCTATCCTCTGACCGTCACTGACCACGCCTCGCGCTTCCTGCTGCTGTGCGAGGCGCTCGAGTCGACGCGCGAAAGCGTGGCAATCCAAGCCTTCGAGCAGCTTTTTGCCGAGCGTGGCCTGCCCCAGGCGATCCGCTCGGACAATGGCATTCCCTTCGCCAGCCCCAACGCCCTGTTCAATTTGTCCAAGCTCTCCGTGTGGTGGCTCAGGCTCGGCATCGCCATCGAGCGCATCCAGCCCGGCCATCCGCAGCAGAATGGCCGCCACGAACGCATGCATCTCACCCTCAAGAGGGAGGCGACCCGGCCGCCTGCCATGAACCATCTGCAGCAGCAGGCCCGGTTCGACACCTTCGTCACCGAGTTCAACGTCGAGCGACCCCACGAGGCCTTGGCCATGAAGTGCCCTGCTGAGCTCTATCTCGCCGCGCCGAGATCTTACCGAGGCCTCCCCGAGCTCACCTACCCACTGCACGATCGCGATGTGCTCGTCACCGCCTGCGGCCGCATCTGCATGCATCGAAAGCGCGTCAACGTCTCCACCGTCCTGGCCGGCCAGCGCCTCGGCATCAAGGAAGTTGACGACGGCATTTGGATCGTCAGCTTCATGCACTACGATCTTGGCTTCATCGATCTGGAACAGAAGACCTTGCAACCCCTGGACAACCCGTTCGGCCCGAGGTTGTTACCTATGTCTTAGGTACAGTCCGTTACCCATGTCTCAGGGCCGGACAGATAGAAGTTGGCGGAGAGG
>Ga0194131_10003261_pt1 | contig 25833 bp, 23 predicted proteins | sample TA2KigO120mmetaG_FD_148631 | JGI IMG/M metagenome (GOLD analysis project Ga0194131, IMG submission 148631) | Freshwater microbial communities from Lake Tanganyika, Tanzania - TA2015053 Kigoma Offshore 120m | ecosystem: Environmental > Aquatic > Freshwater > Lake | place: Tanzania: Lake... | reverse complement strand
ACTGAGCTATCCCGGCGGGGTTGGGCAGTGTACTCGGCGCCTCCCGGGCCGCCCCGACGGTTCCGCGGAACCGCTCAGCGCCGACCGGCCGGAGCCGTGCCGGGCACCGGAAGGTGCAGCACCAGTCGCTCGAGCAGAAGCGCCTCGTTCGGGTTGAACTCGAACGACTCCCGCGCGTCGCGGCACGCGTCGACGGCCAGACCCGCGCCGTGCGGGTCGACGCGCCAGTCGCATTCGTCGGTAAGTGACCGCAGATAGGCGTGCTCCAGCCCGGCGAGGCCCTCGGCGAGCGCGTCCAACCGCGCCCGTCGCTTCTCCTGGGCCTGACGTTCGACCACGCGCTTGCGCAACCCCTGTGCGGCCCGGGCCGAGTACCCGGCCCGCTCGATCTGCGCCGCGAGCTCCTCGAGCTCCTGGGCGGCCGCGGCCTCCTGGGTGGCCGCGGCCTCGTCGATGACGGACTTCAGCTCGTCTGCGAGCACGAGCGCGTTCGCACCGGTCCCGTCGACGCGCGCCGCGGCGGACGCGAACGCCGCTCGCACACGCGCCGCCGCCTCCGGATGCGCGGCGGACGCGTAGTCGAGGTCGACGCGCTGACACCGGGACCGAACGGTTGCGAGCATCGCGTCGGGCCGATCGGTCACCAGCACCACGACGGTCCGCGGTGGGGGCTCCTCGATGCTCTTCAGCAGCGCGTTCGCGACCGCGTCGTCCATCCGATCTGCCGCGTGAAGCACGACCACCTTGCGTTCGCCCTCGATCGGCGCCTTGTGGATCTCGGGTATCACGCGCGGCAGCGTGCGGTCACGCCGGTAGGAATCTTTCGATCGCGGCTCGCGCACCTCGTTCGCCAGCGTGTAGGTGTTGGTGGTCGGCTCGAACTCCACCACGTCGGGATGCGCGCCGCGCAGCACGAGCGGCTGGCCACGCTCGGGGTCGGCGCCGATCAACTCGGCCGCGAAGCACCGCGCCGCCACGTCGGCGCCCGCCCGCCGAGACCCGACCAGCAGGTACGCCTGTACCGGGCGGGCGGCCGCGCGGCGCAGCGTCTCCGCCGCGCGTTCCTGGCCGGACAGCCGCTCCCACATGAGACCCGAGCCTAAACATCCGTCGCGCCAGACGCCCCGAGCAGCGGTGCGACCACCGCGAAGACCGCGTCGCTCACCACGTCGACCGCACCCGTGCCATCCACCACCCGCCAGCCGCGCTCCGCCGCGAGCCTGCGATACGCGGCCCGCACCTCGGCGTGGAAGCCGTCGCCTTCGCGCTCCATGCGGTCGGCCTGGGGCGCGCGTCGGCCCTCGGCCACGACGTCGTCGACGTCGAGCACGACCACCAAGTCGGGCTCCAGGCCGCCGGTCGCCCATGCGTTGACCCGCTCGACCTCATCGATGCCGAGCCCGCGCACCAGACCCTGGTAGACGAGCGACGACGGCACGTAGCGGTCGGCAACCACCCACGCCCCGCTCTCGAGCGCGGGACGGACCATTTCGCCCACGTGCTGGGCCCGGTCGGCCGCCATCAGCAGCGCCTCCGCGACCGGGGCGACCGAGTCGCCGTCGAGGAGCAGGGCCCGGATCGCGTCCCCGAGGGTGGTGCCGCCGGGCTCGCGGGTCTCGACCACTCCGAACCCGTGGCCGCGCAGCCGGTCCCCGAGCAGACCGACCTGGGTGCTCTTCCCGCACCCGTCGCCGCCCTCCAGCACCACGAAGCGCCCAATCACAGGCTCTCCTCCGATGGTCGGCTCCGGCGCCCACCGTCGAGACCCGGATCCACGCTGGGCGCCTGCGCCTCCTCCTCCGACGGTTGGGTCGGGTCGTCGCCCGGGGGCGCCGCCGCCGCGCTCGGGTGGCCTTCGGCTGCGATCTGCACGCGCAGCGTGCGCAGCTCGTGGCGCGCGTAGAGCCCGGACAGCACGGTGATCCCGGCCCCCGCCCACAACGCCCAGCGCACGCCCGGGAATCCGTAGTCGAACCCGCCGAACGTGATGTGACGGTCGGAGTCGACCAGCCCGAAGAGCCACTCGTACAGGTCGGCGGACAGCGGCGCCACCGTGAGCGACAAGAGCAGGCAGAGCCGCACGACCGTGTAGAGCGTCGCGAACGTGCGCCCGCGCAGCTCGTCGGAAACGGTCTCCTGGATCAGGGTGAAGCCGGTGACGTACGCGCTGCCCGCACACGCGCCGACCGCGGCGATCATGAGCCCGGCGAGCCCCCCGACGTTGGCGGCCGCGGCAAGCGCGAGGAACACGCCGACACCCATCACGGCCCACGCGAACACCGCGTCCTTCGGCAGGCGGCTCTGGAACGCGAGCAGCGAGAGGAGCCCGATGGAGGCACCCACCCCGAGCGCCATCAGCAGCACACCGAACTGGGCGTCGCTCCCGAGGATCTCGCGGGCGAACACGGCTCCGAGCGGGACCATCGCGCCGGCTCCGATGATCCCGCCACCGAGCCCAACGATGACCGCGCGCGTGAAGCGGTCGTGGCGGATGAACGCGAAGCCCTCCTTGATCTCGGAGAAGGTCGACATCCACTCGAGCTTGCGTCGTAGCCCGCGATCGGGGCCCGCGATCGGGAGCCCGAGCACGATGATCGCCGAGACCACGTAGGTGACCGCGTCGAACCAGAGCGCGATCACCTCCCTGTCGACCAACAACGACGACAGCGCGTCGAAGCCGCCCAACCAGGTCGCGACGACGGCAAGCACGGAAAAGATCAACGCGCCGACGGGGAACGTCCCGTACGAGGCGGCGAGCGACAGCGTGTTGGCCCTCGCCAGGTTCTCCTCCTGCACGAAGTGCGGCACCGACGCGTCCTTTGCCGGCCCCCACAGCAGGGTGAGCATCTCGATGCAGAACGACACCGCGATGAGGACACCGAGGGTATTGACGAAGGGCAGCAGCGAGATGATTCCGGCCCGGCCCACGTCGCACACCACCATCACCTTGCGCCGGTCGAAGCGGTCGACGATCACGCCCCCGATGGTCGCCAGGAAGAAGCCGGGCACCATCCGCGCGGCCATCACCAGGCTCAGGGCCACGGCCGAGTTGTCCGAGACCCGGGCGGTGATGATCAGGATCGCGAACAACCCGACCCAGTCGCCGAGGCTGGAGAAGACCTGGGCCAGCCAGAGCTTGAAGAAGGGGCGCGTGCCGAAGAGCCGCCAGGGGGCCGGCGGGATCGGGGTCGCCTCCGAGGAGGCAGGGATGAACGGGGCTGGCTCCGAACTCACGCTCCGCTCAGACTAGGTGCCCGGTTCGGGTTTCCCCTCGACCGTCGCCGACGCGCCGGCCGCGTTCGGGTCCGGCACCTCGGTCTTCCTGGCAGCCGTGATCGCATTCTTGACCGTCTGCTTCGTGCTCTTCTTCGTGGCCTTCTTGACCCTCTTCTTCGTGGCCTTCTTCGTGGCCTTCTTCGTCGTCTTCTTGGCCGTCTTCCGGGCCGACTTCTTCGTCGGGCCACGGGCCGCCCGCTCCCGCAACAGATCGAGCGCGTCCTCGAGCGTGAGGCTCGCGGGGTCGAGGCCGCGCCGCACCGTCGCGTTGGTCGTGCCGTCGGTGACGTAGGGGCCGAAGCGCCCGTCGAGCACCCGGATCGGCGCGCCCGTGTCGGGGCTCGGGCCGAACTCCGCGATCGGGGGCTTGGTGCGCTGGCCGCGCCGGAGCTTGGGCTGGGCGAAGATCGCCTCCGCCTCCGCGAGCGTCACCGTGAAGATCTGGTCCTCGGTCTCGAGGCTGCGGCTGTCGGTCCCCTTCTTGAGATAGGGCCCGTACCGCCCGTTCTGCGCGGTGATCTCGTTGCCCTCGCCATCCGCGCCCACCACCCGGGGCAACGAGAGCAGGCGCAGCGCGGTGTCGAGCTCGATCATCTCGGGATCCATAGAGGCGAACAGCGACGCTCGCGGCGGCTTGGCCTTCGAGCCCTCCTCCAGCTCGCCGAGCTGCACGAACGGCCCGAACCGACCGGTGAGCGCGAGCACCTTCTTCCCCGTCTCGGGGTCGATGCCCAGCTCGCGTGGCCCGCCCGCACCCTTGGCCAGGAGCTCCAGCGCCGCCTCCACCGTGAGCTCGTCGGGCGCGAGGTCGGCCGGCATCGGGCACTTGTCGTCGCCGTGGTGGATCGACTCTCCGGTGTTCCACACCCGCACGAGCACGGGAACGCCTTGCTCGTCGGCGCCGATCCCGATCGCGTTGACCTCGCTCATGTCGATCTCGGCGAGGTGCTCCTCCGAAACCAGCTCGCGGAGGCCGACCGAGCCGTCGCCGAAGTAGAACGCGTGGAGCCACTTCTCCGACTCTCCCTCCCCTCGTGCGACCGCGTCGAGCGCCTCCTCCATCGTCGCGGTGAACCCGTAGTCGACGAGGTGCGCGAAGTAGCGCTCGAGAAGCTGGGTCTTCGCGAACGCCGTCCAGCTCGGGACGAGCGCGTTGCCCTTCTTCCACACGTAGCCACGGCCGCTCGTGATCGTCTCGATGATGGACGCGTAGGTGGACGGACGCCCGATGCCCGAGTCCTCGAGCACCTTGACCAGCGTCGCCTCGGTGTAGCGCGCCGGGGGCCGAGTGGCGTGCTGCGCGGCGTCGAGGCCGAGGCAGTGCACGCCCTCGCCCTTGCCCACGTTGGGGAGCACGGCCTCGTCGTCGTCAGCGGGCTCGTCGCTCACGTCGACGTAGGCCATCCGGAAACCGAGGAAGTCGTAGCTCTTCCCGCCCGCGCGGAACACCGCCTCCTCGGCCGCGCTCGACGTGCCGGCCAACCGCAGCGTCACCCGGTGGCCGCGAGCGTCAACCATCTGGCTCGCGATGGTGCGCATCCAGATCAGCTCGTAGAGCGCCTGCTCGTCGCGGTTCAGCTCGCCGCGCACGTGCTCGGGGGTGCGGAAGCGGGCACCGGCCGGGCGGATCGCCTCGTGGGCCTCCTGGGCGTTCTTGGTCTTGTTCGCGTAGCCCCGCGGCGCGGGCGGGAGGAAGGCCTGGCCGAAGCGCTCGACGATCTGGGCCCGGGCCGCGTCGACCGCCTGCCCCGAGAGAGTGATCGAGTCGGTCCGCATGTAGGTGATGTACCCGCGCTCGTAGAGACCCTGGGCGGTGTGCATCGTGCGTCCCGCGCTGAAGCGCAGCTTGTTGCCCGCCTCCTGCTGCAGCGTCGTGGTCTTGAAAGGCGGCCTCGGTCGTTCCACGAACTCCTTCGACTCGACCGACGCGACCGTGAAGCTCGTGTCCCGAAGCCGACTCGCGAGCGCGCCGGCCTCCTCGCCTCGCAGGTGCACCGCGGCCGACGCGGTCGCGAGCAGGCCCGTCGCGGCATCGAAGTCGCTGCCGTCGGCGACCCGTCGGCCATCGAGCTCCACGAGCTTCGCGACAAACGCCGCGTCGCGCGCCGAGAACCGTCCCTCCAGGTCCCAGAACTCCGCCGTCCGGAACGCCATGCGCTCTCGCTCGCGCTCCACCACGAGTCGGACGGCAACGCTCTGCACTCGACCGGCCGAGCGCGCGCCTCCGACCCGGCGCCATAGCACGGGTGACACCTGGTAGCCCACGAGCCGATCGAGCGCGCGCCGACCTTCCTGGGCCTCGACGAGCTTCATGTCGATGCCCCGGGGGTCCGCGATCGCGTCGTCGATGGCGTCCTGGGTGATCTCGTGGAACACCATCCGCTTGACCGGGACGTCGGCCTTCGGCTTGAGCAGCTCGAGGAGGTGCCACGCGATCGCCTCACCCTCGCGGTCCTCGTCGGTCGCGAGGTAGAGCTCGTCGGCGGACTTCAGCGCACGGCGCAGCGTGGCCACGACCTCTTTCGCCCTCCCGTGCGGCGGGGCGTACTCGAGCTCGAAGTGGTCGTCGACCTTCACGCCGAGACCCTTCGACGGCAGATCGCGCACGTGGCCGTAGCTGGCCAACACCGTGTAGTCGGGGCCGAGGAACCGACCGATCGTGTCGGCCTTGGTCTTCGACTCGACGATGACGAGAGGCTTGGGCACGGGACTCGTTTCGGTACGGGAACGGGGCGACCGTAGCGCCGCTCCCTTTTCCGTGGTGGCATGCGGGCGCCGCCCGTGTCAAGCCGGGAGCCTCCGGCTCGCCGTCACCGAGGCGCCGAAACGCCTGACTAGGCTGACTCGATGCATCTCGCCGGGATCACCGACGCGATCGACCCACAGGAGCTGTTGCGGTCGTTCGGGACCATCGGGCTGTTCCTCATCGTCTTCGCCGAGTCGGGCCTGCTCATCGGCTTCTTCCTCCCGGGTGATTCGCTGCTGTTCACCGCCGGGCTGTTCGCCTCGAGAGGCGACCTCAACATCGCGGTGATCCTGCTCGGCTGCTTCCTCGCCGCGGTGATCGGCGACCAGGTGGGGTACGCGTTCGGCAGGCGCGTCGGGCCGTCGATCTTCCGACGCCCGAACTCGAAGCTGTTCAAACAGGAGTACGTCGAGCAGGCCGACGAGTTCTTCGAACGCCACGGCGCGAAGACGATCGTGCTCGCACGCTTCGTGCCGATCGTGCGCACGTTCGCGCCGATCCTCGCCGGCGTCGGCAGGATGCCGTACCGCACGTTCGTCACGTTCAACGTGATCGGCGGCTTCGTATGGGCCGTCGGCGTCACCTCGCTCGGGTACTTCCTCGGCGACGTGATCGGCGAAGACAACATCGACAAGTACCTGCTCCCGATCATCGCGGTCATCGTCTTCGTCTCGGTGCTCCCGGCGGTGATCGAGGTGATCCGCCACCGCCGCAAGGCCGCGCGCGCCGCCTCGGGCGAGGTGAGCCAGGTCGAGGCCGAGGCGATGGCCGAGCACCTCCACGAGATCATCGACGATTAGCGCGCTCTCGCGCCTTCGGCGCAGGCCTGCGCATCTTCCGGGAAGGTGCGCACGCTCGGGCCCCGGCTCGGACGGGCGCACGACACGTGCGCCGCGCTTCCTCGCCTTCAGTGACACGTACCAGTACGTTGATCGGGTGCGACACGGCAGGAATGCTCGGCTCCTGGGTGTGATCCTCCTCGCGGTGCTGGTCGTGGCCGCGTGCGACGACGGCGACACCGGCAAGAAGGCGACCACCACCACGGTCGGCGCGTCGACCACGACCGCCCCCTCCGCCGCGCCAGTCACGCTCCACGCCTACAACGTGGAGCTGGTCTACGACTGCGACACCTGCGAGAACCCCGGCTTGCGCGTCGGCGTCGACTCCACCGACACCACGATCGGCGTGGCCGTCACCGGTTGGACCGACACCGACCTGTTCGCGCTCTACGCGTGCCCGGTGCCGGATCTCGGCGCCGACAGCCCCGCCGGGCCACCCGAGGACGACTGCACCGAGCTGACCCCGGGCGCCGAGACGGCGATCGCCCACCCCGCGGGCAACGACGGCATCGAGATCACGCTGGCGCCGTCCCGCTCGTTCACGGATGCGGCCGACCCGCCCGACACGGTGACGATCGAGCAGGCCGCGGTCACCTACGCCGCCACGACCAACCGCTCCATGATCCAGCTGCCTCTGGTTTCCGCGCCCGTCGGCGCGAGCGCGTGCAAGGACAACGCCTGCAACCCGTACTTCGAGATGACGCCCTTTACCCTCGGCTCGATCGACGCGCGGGCGTCGTGGGGTGCGGGGACCCCGGCGCCGTCGACGCTCGGACGCCTACAGATCCTCGTGGGCGAGGTGAGCGCGCACCGGATGTCGGAAACCGGGATCGCCTACGGCGTGCCGGCGACGTCCGATGGCCCCTCGCCGCGGTACGTGGTCGGGCGGGTCCCAGCGTCCGAGGCCGCGGTCGCGCTCCAGGACCTCGACCCGACGCGCCCGCTCCAGGAGATCGAGCTCACGATCACCTGGCCCTGAACCCCAAGGCTGCCTGTGCTTTGGCGTCGCAGGACCGCGATTCTCGCGGTCTGTTGACGCCAAAGCCCTGGAAGGGCTGGGGGTTGGGGTCAGCCGCCGTAGTTCATGCCGGTGTCGCGCAGCAGCAGCGGCGGCGCGACAGCGTCGACTCGCTCGCTTCAATATCCGGAGCCGGTCGCTCCCGTCTCGGCCTCGGCGGCGACGAACACCTCGGTCTCCTCGGCGAAGCCCCCGCCCTTGCGCTTGCTGAACGCGATGGCGACGAGCAGGACGACCAGGCTCGCGCCGGCGATGGCGTAGCGCGCCGGGTCGTTGTCCTCCAGCGAGATGATCGCCGGGAGAACGAGCAGCGACACCAGGTTCATCACCTTGATCAACGGGTTGAGCGCGGGGCCGGCGGTGTCCTTGAACGGGTCGCCCACCGTGTCACCGATGACCGCGGCCTTGTGCGCCTCGGATCCCTTGCCGCCTTCGTGGCCGTCCTCGATGTACTTCTTCGCGTTGTCCCATGCGCCACCGGCGTTGTTGAGATAGTTGGCCATGAGCTGGCCGGTGAGGATGATCGCGGCGAGGAACGCGCCGAGGGCGTAGAAGTTGATGCCGAAACCGATGATCACCGGCGTGAGCACCGCCAGCAGCGCCGGGGTGGCGAGCTCGCGCAGCGACGCCTTGGTGCAGATGTCGATGACCGGGCCATAGTCGGGCCGCTTCTCGCCCGCCATGATCTTGCCGTCGCGGAACTGGCGGCGGACCTCCTGCACGACGGTGCCGGCGGTCCGCCCGACCGCGCGGATCGCGAGGGCCGAGAACATGAACGCGATCGAGCCGCCGATGAGCAGGCCGATGAACGTCTTGGGGTCGGCCACGTTGATCGGGATCGCAGCGAAGGCGTTCTCGGCTCCGCCGACGAGATCCGGCAGCTCGTCGGCGATCGTCTCGATGTACGACGCGAACAGGGCGACCGAGGCGATGACGGCGGAGCCGATCGCGAAGCCCTTGGTGACCGCCTTCGTGGTGTTGCCCACCGCGTCGAGGCTCACCATGATCCGCTCGGGCTCGCCACTGAACTCGCCCGACATCTCGGCGATGCCGGCCGCGTTGTCGGCGACCGGTCCGAAGCTGTCCTCCGAGACCACGACGCCGGTGGTGGCGAGCATGCCCAACCCGGTCAATGCGACGAGGTAGAAGACGAAGTCGATGTTTCCGCCGCCGAGGCCGATGGCCACACCCAGGGCCGCGGCAATGGCGACGACGGCCCACACGGTCGACTCGAGGCCGGTCGAGGTACCCGAGAGTACGACCGTGGCCGGGCCGGTGCGGGCCGACTCCGCGATCTCCTGGACCGGCTTGCGCTCGGTGGAGGTGAAGTACTCGGTGAGGTGGCTGACCACCTGGGCGAGCAGGAGACCGGCGATCACCGCGCCGAACATCCGCCAGCCCGGGTTCGAAAGCGTGTCGACGATCTCACCACCCGGCAACCGGCGCGTGCCCTGATCGTTGCCGACGTAGGTGAGGCACACGGCGAGCGTCCCGATCGCGGTGAGCACTCCCGCGGTGATGAAGCCGCGATTGATCGGGGCCATCGCGCTCTTGTCCTTGTCGGACGCGCGCACGGCGAACACGCCGATGATGGAGGCGAGCACGCCGATGGCACGGGCGATGACCGGGAAGATCAGGCCGATGACCCACATGCTCGGGCGATCCGGATAGATCGACTCGAACGCCGTGACGCCGAGGATGATCGACGCGACGAGCGTGACCTCGTAGCTCTCGAACAGGTCGGCGGCCATGCCGGCGCAGTCGCCGACGTTGTCGCCGACGTTGTCGGCGATCGTGGCCGGGTTGCGGGGGTCGTCCTCCGGGATGCCCTGCTCGACCTTGCCCACGAGGTCGGCGCCGACGTCGGCGGCCTTGGTGAAGATGCCGCCCCCGACCCGCATGAACAGCGCGATCAGGGAACCACCGAACCCGAACCCGATCAGCATCGCGGAGCTCGTGTTCTGGAACAGCATGATGATGACCGTCGCCCCGAGGAGCCCGAGGCCGACGGTGAACATCCCGGTGACGCCACCCGTGCGGAACGCGACCCGCAGGGAGGCGGCAAGGGAGCCGCTCCGCGCCGCCGCCGCGGTGCGCACGTTGCCGCGGACTGCCAGGCTCATCCCGATAAAGCCGGTGAGGCCAGACATGAAGCACCCCGCGACGAACGCCAAAGTGCGGAAGGCGCCCGACTGGGCGAAGGTCAACGCGACCTCGCCGTCCGGCTTCACGATCTCGGTCGAGGTGACGAACACGACGACCGCAACCGGCACGAGGATGAGTGCGATCGTGCGGAACTGGCGCCGGAGGTACGCCATCGCGCCCTCCTGGATCGCCTTCGCGATCTCGATCATCGAGGGGGTGCCCTGATCGGCGGCGAGCACACCGCGTGTCAGCACCAGCCCCATGATCAGCGCCAGCACGGCAGTCGCCGCGGAGAACAGCAGCCACATCCACTCGTTGCTGGTGAGCACGAAACGCTGCCAGCCACCTTCGGCCGCGAGGACGATCATCGAGTGTTTTGCTCCTTTATTAAGGGGCCACCGGGCGCGAACCGGCGACCGGTACTGCTGCGAAAGGGCGCCGGGCACGGTACGGGCGGCGCCACGAAGGTGTCAATCTAGCCAGCCGCGCGCGATCGCTGCCGAACCGGCCGAGAAGTGAGCCGCAGGCCGTCCCGCGGCCTACTCGAGGTGGTACGGGACCGAAGTGACCACGGTGCCCTTGCGGAACAGGAGCCGCGCTTTCAGGAGGAGCGCGCTCTGGTTGTGGAGGAACTGGCTCCACCAGGAGCCGACCACGAACTCGGGGATCACGATGGTCACCACGTCGTTCTCACGCTGCGCGTCCAGTTCGTCCACGTAGCGCAGCACCGGGCGAGTGAGCTCACGGTAGGGGGCGTAGATGATCTGGAGCGGGACGTCGATGCCGTACTGGGCCCAGGCGGCGGTGATCCGGTCCTGCTCCTCCTCATCGGACACCACGGTCATTGCGAGCAGCTGGCTCGGGTGCAGCGATTTTGCGTAGGCGAGGGCCTCGAGCACCCCCCGGTGCACCCCACTGACGAGCACGACCATCGTGTGGTTCATCTTGCGGGTCCGGTACCCGGGCTGGGTCCGGAGGCCCTCGGCGACCGACGCGTAGTGGGCCTTGACGACCTTGAAAAACACGATGACGATCGGGATGACCACGAGCGGAACCCATGCCCCGTCCTTGAACTTCGTGATCGCGACGATCAGCACGATGACGAAGGTGACGATCGAGCCGAACCCGCTGATCGCAGCCTTCTTTCTCCAGCCGGGTCCACGCTCGCTTCGTGTCAGACGGAGCATCCCGGCCTGGGACAACGTGAACGATGTGAACACGCCAACCGCGTAGAGGGGGATCAGGACACTCGTGATCCCACCGAAAGCGATGAGCAGCGCACCTGCACCAAGCGCGAGAACGAGCACGCCGTTGGAGAACACGAGCCGATCGCCTCGGTTCGCGAGCTGCCGGGGCAGGAAGCCGTCACGGGCAATGATCGAGCTCAGCCGCGGAAAGTCGGCGTACGCGGTGTTCGCCGCGAGCACCAGGATCGCGGCAGTTGCGAACTGCAAGAGGAGGAACACCGGCCCGCTCCCGAACACCGCCAGCGACATCTGTGCGAGGATCGTCTGATCCTCGGTGGGATACGGGCCGAGCTTGCTCGCGAGCAGGGCAGTGCCGAAGAACAGCGTGCCGAGGATTACCGCCATCGCGACCAGCGTCGCCGCGGCGTTGCGGGCCTCGGGACGCCGGAACACCGGCACTCCGTCCGCGATCGCCTCCACGCCGGTGAGGGCGACCGCACCAGACGAGAAGCCCTTGAGAAGGATGAACAGGCTGAGCTCCCCGCCGGTGAGGCGGCCCTCGAACGCCGACGCATCGATCTCGCCCACGTCGCCCGTGTAATAGCGGATCAGGCCGTATCCGATGAGCAGCACGAGCAGCCCGATGTAGAGATACGTAGGGAATGCAAAGACCCGTCCGGATTCCTTCACCCCCCGCAGGTTCACGAGAGTGATCAGGGCGATGAGCACGAGGCCGAGCTCCACCCGATGCCCCTGAAGGCTCTCGAAGACGGGGATCGACAGGAGCGCGGCGACGCCAGCGGAGATCGACACGGCGACCGTGAGGGTGTAGTCGATCAGCATCGCCGCGCCGGCAGTCAGCGATGCATTCACCCCCAGGTTCTCTCTGCTGACGACGTAGCTGCCGCCGCCCTGCGGGTAGGCAAAGATCGTGCGCCGGTAAGAGCCGACGACGATGATGAGCAGGATCGCGACCGCGATCGAGATCGGGACGAGGCGACTCAGGCCCAACGCGAGACTCGACGTGCCGAACGCGACGACGAAAAGGATCTCCTCGGTGGCGTACGCCGTGGAGGAGATCGCGTCGGACGAGAAGACGGCCAGCGCGATCCGCTTCGTGATCCGCTGGTGCTCCATCTGGACGTTGGCTAGCGGACGACCGACCAGCATTCGCTTCAGCACCGCCACGGGCCACGCCTCCCTCGTCGGCGGGAGTCTGACACGCCGCGAGCCCGGGGCTTCGGCTCGACGGGGGTAGGTTCGCGTCCATGCGAGTGGCGATTGCAGGAGCAGGAGCCGTCGGCCTTCACGTGGCGAACGAGCTGAGCCGCGTCGGCTACGAGGTGCTGCTCATCGAGCAGGACCGCGCGGTGGTGGAACGGGCCGTCATCGAGTCCGGCGTCCGGTGGCACGTGGGCGACGCCTGTGAGGTGTCGTCGCTGAAGGAGGCCGACCTCCAGGAGTACGACGTCCTCGTCGCCGCCACCGGTGACGACGAGGACAACTTGGTGGTCTCCCTGCTGGCCAAGCAGGAGTTCGGGATGCCGCGTGTGATCGCCCGGGTGAACCATCCGAAGAACGAGTGGATGTTCACCGACAACTGGGGCGTCGATGTGAGGGTCTCGACACCGCACCTCATCACCGCGATGGTCGAGGAAGCCGTCACGGTCGGCAAGCTCGTCGAGATCCTTCGCTTCGAGGGCGGGCTCGCACGCCTCGTCGAGGTGACGCTCGCGCCCGACTCCCCGGTGTGCAACATATCCATTCAGAAAGCCGTCATCCCGCGCGATGCGACGGTGGTCGCGATCATCCGGGGTGCGCACCTGGTCGTGCCGCGGGGCGAGACCGTGTTCGAGGACGGCGACGAGGTGCTCGCGCTGGTCACGCCCGACTCCGAGGCCGAGATGCGCGAGCTACTCACCGGCGAGCGGTAGGGGGTCGCCGAGGCGGTGCTCAGTGGCTCAGGAACCGGTACCACGGGTTGTAGACCAGCACCCGTCGGCCGTCGCGCAGGGCGACCCCCTCGAGCTCCAGGCGACGGCCGGACGTCATCCCCGGCACCGTGGCTCGGCCGAGGAACACGGCCACAGCCGAACCTCGGCCGTCGCTCACGGTGATCTCGAGTGAAGGGGCGGCCGCCCGGGGGACGAGGCGGATCGCCGAGATCTCGCCCCCGAACCTCACCGGCACGCGCAACGGAAGCGCATCGAGCGCGGTGAGCCCGAGATCGGCGAAGAACGTCACGAGTTGCTCGGCGTCGAGCACCTCCACCGGAGTCCGGAGCCGTGTGATCATCGAGCGCAGCGCCATCACCCACCTCCTTCTCCGACCCGCACCCTACCGAAGCCACTCCATCTCTTCGCTGAGCGGCCGCGACTCCGTGCTCGTCGAGACGGAGCATCCGTGAGCGTTGGCGCCGAGCGGCCGTGGTCGAAGCCACTCCGTTAGCATCCGGGCCGTGCATGTCGTCGTCGTGGGATGCGGCCGGGTCGGCAGCGAGCTGACCGGGTTGCTCGAGAGGAACGGCCACACCGTCGCGGTGGTAGACAAGCGCAAGAACGCGTTCCGCCGGCTGCCGACCTGCTTTGCCGGGTCCCGGGTGGTCGGCTTCGGCTTTGACCGGGACACACTCACTGAGGCGGGCATCGGTGACGCCGGGGCGCTCGCCGCGGTGACGAGCGGCGACAACTCGAACATCATGTCGGCTCGGGTCGCCCGCGAGACGTTCCTCGTCGAGCGCGTCGTCGCCCGGATCTACGACCCTCGCCGTGCGGCCATCTACCAGCGCCTCGGCATCCCGACGGTCGCGACGGTCTCGTGGACCACCGACCAGGTGTTCCGGCGACTGCTCCCCGGTGCACACGAGGCCGACTGGACCGACTCGACCGGCCAGGTGTCGCTGATCGAGCGCGACTTGCCTGCGGGTTGGCCCGGGCGCTCACTCGATCCCCTGACCGACCCGGGCCGCTTCACGCTTGCGATGATCACCCGGCTCGGGGTGGCCCGGGTGGCCGAGCCCGGGATGGTCGGTCAGGCCGGCGACGTCTTGCACCTGATGGTGGGCGCCGCCGCTCTCGACGAGCTGACGTTCCGGCTCGAGCACCCGACCGAGCAGCACTGAGTCCCGAGCACGGCATCTCCCGGGTCTGCGCCCGCCGGGGCATCGGGCGCCCCTTTCCCACCTTTGCCCGCCAGTTCCACCGTTCGGGCCACCCACCGTGGCATCCTGAGTGCCCATGGCGTTCACCACCCGGGCCGCCGCGCGAGCGATCGGTGCGGGCTCGCTCCTGGTCGTCGTCCTCGCCGCGTGCGGCGGAGCCGGCGCCAGCGAGAAGGCCGCGACCACCACGACGCGCGTGGGCTCCACGATGACCATCGAGGCCGGAACGGTCACCGTCGAGTCGGCCGGCGCTCCCCTCGGGCTCGCCGACGCCGACCGCGACGCGGTCGTCGAGACGGTGCGTCGCTACGTGAAGGCTGCGACCGTCGACCCGCTGCTCGGCGAGGGCGTGGGCGACCTCGCGCCGCTGCTCGCCGCGACCGTCGGCAGCGGGCTGACCCCGGCTGACCGCGCCGCGCTAGTAGACGAAGGACTGCCCGAGAGCACCGGCACCGTGGAGGCGGTGGTCGCGCCGGTCGTGCTTACCGCCCTCGCCGACCGGGCCGGTGCGATCGACCTGGTGGGAGCGGGCCTGGACGTCACCGTCACGGCGAAGACAGCTCGCGGCCCGGTGGTGGTCCATCGCGCGGGTGAGCTGATACTCGTGCGCGACGGTGCGGCATGGCGGATCGAGAGCTTCCGCCTCCTGGTCGACCGCTCGGGCAGAGGGCTCTCCGGGGGCGGCGCGACTACCGCGACGCAGGGCAACTCGTGAGGCGGCTGCGCCACCCCGTGGCCACCGCCATCGTCGCGGTCCCACTCGCATGCGCGCTTGCGCTGGGCGGCCTCGTCGCGGCCTGGCTCGCGGGCTGGCCCGTGCCGGGGGCGTCGGGGGCGACGTGGTTCGAGGTGACGAAGATCGCGTCCGCCGACTACACACCCGAGCCCGGCGCGCCGGTGTTCCTGTTGGTCATCGGCAACGACGGCCGGCCCGGCGACACGATCACGCGTGGCGATGCGATCCACCTCATCGGCGTGAACCCGGCGACGAAGCAGGCGACGATCCTCGACTTCCCGCGCGACACGGCCCTGCAGGTGCCCGGCCACGGGCTCGACAAGGTGACCCACGCGCACGCGTACGGCGGCCCACGCCTCATGGCCGAGACGATCAGCAACGCGGTCGGGGCGCCGATCCCGTACGCGATCAGCACGGACTTCGACGGCTTCATCGGCATGGTCGACGGGATGGGCGGCCTTGTGGTCAACGTGCCGGAGCGGATGAAGGACAAGGACGCGGGAGTCGACCTCGAGCCGGGCCCGGCGCGCCTCAACGGCACGATGGCCCTCGGCTACGCGCGCAACCGCAAGCAGTTCTCGAGCGGCGACCTCCGGCGCACGGAGAACCAGGGCTACCTGATCGTCCAAGGACTCGCGCAGCTGCGCGTCGAGAACACCGGCCCGATCGGGACGCTCCGACTCCTCGCGAACCTCGGCCGCCACGCTCAGCTCGACGGCGTCGGGCTCAAAGACCTCTACGCGCTCGGCCGGCTCGGGCTAGACGTCGACCCCGCCAACGTGCGCAACGTGGTCGTACCCGTTGGCAGCGGTAGCGGCTCGCAGCTGCGGCTCAGCGGCGACTACCAGAGCCTCTTCGCCGACTTCGCCGACGACGCTGTCCTCCAGACCCACTGATCCCAACTCACCGAAGGCCGGGCGGAGGCGTCGAGCCGCCGAGAGAGTTCGCGAGCGCAGCGAGCGCATGTCCGAGCGAACGCCCGACCCCTCCGTCCGGCCGTCGCACGTGCTGGGTAGGGTCGGCGAATCGACGCGTGCGACGTCCTCGACCTGATCGCGGCGGATCCCGACTTCTACGGCCGCCAGCTCCACCGCGAGCTGCTCCCCGCGCGCCCGGCCCGCTACGACAACCTCGCCACTCCACTACACGACGATGTGCAGGCCCGGCTGGCCTCGCGTGGGCTCGACCGGCTCTGCACCCACCAGGCCGAGGCGATCGACCGCCTGCACGGCGGCGAGGACATCGTGGTAGCAACGGGTACCGCGTCGGGGAAGTCGCTCTGCTACCAGCTCCCCATCGTGGACAACGCGGTGCGCGAAGCCCCCGACACCGCGCTGATGCTCTTCCCCACCAAGGCGCTCGCGCAGGACCAGCTCCGTTCGCTGCGGTCGTGGCTCGTACCGGGCCTGCGCGCGGTCACCTACGACGGCGACACACTCCCCGACGACCGGACCTGGGCCCGCAAGCACGCGACCGTCGTGCTCACCAACCCGGAGATGCTGCATCAGGGGATCCTGCCGTTCCACGCGCGCTGGGCCACCTTCCTGATGCGTCTCCGGCTCGTGGTGGTCGACGAGCTCCACGCGCTGCGCGGCATCTTCGGTAGCCACGTCGCGCAGGTGCTACGCCGACTGCGGCGCGTCTGCGCGCACTACGGCGCCGATCCGGTCTTCTGCTTCGCGAGCGCGACGATCGGCAACCCCGGCGAGCTCGCCCAGGCCCTGTGCGGGCGTCCCGTGGTGGCGATCGACGACGACGGCTCACCGCACGCCGAACGTTGCTTCGCGCTCTGGCAACGCCCCCTGCTCGACCCGCACCTCGGCACGCGCAGCTCCGCCAACGGCGAGACCGCCGCGCTGCTCGCACGCTTCGTCGCCGCCGGAACACCGACACTCGCGTTCACGCGCAGCCGCCGCGGCGCGGAGCTCGTCGCCGGGCGGGCGCGGCGCATCCTCGACGACGCGGTGACAGCCGGGGCCGGCGGCGGGCTCACAGAGCGGATCGCCGCGTACCGGGCCGGCTACCTCCCCGAGGAGCGCCGCGACCTCGAGGCACGGCTGAGCGACGGGCGCCTCCTCGGCGTGGCGGCCACCAACGCCCTCGAGCTCGGCATCGACGTCGGCGGACTCGACGCGGTCGTGCTCAACGGCTTTCCGGGGACGCTCGCGTCGCTGCGCCAGCAGGCCGGCCGGGCCGGGCGTGGCGACCGGCGGGCCGCGGCCGTGCTCGTCGCGGGCGACGACCAGCTCGACCAGTGGTACGCGACCCACCCCGACGACCTGTTCACCCGGGAGCCCGGGGCCGCCGTCGTGAACCCCGACAACCCCTTCGTCCTCCGCCCCCACGTCGGCTGCGCGGCCCACGAGCTCCCGCTCACACCCGACGACACCGACTGGTTCGGCGCCGGACTGGATGAGGCCGTTCGTGACCTTACCGGAGCCGGCGAGGCCCACCTCGGCTCCGTCGAGGTATCGAGCCGCGTGCTCGGCTACCAGCGCAAGCGCGCGTCCACGTTCGAGACGATCGAGGTGGTGCCTCTCGACCTCCCCGCCCAAGTGCTCCACACCCGTGCCTGCTGGTACACGATCCCGCCCCAGGTGCTCCCCGAGCACGGCGTCGGGGGGTGCGCGTGCTCGGCGCCGTGCACGCGGCCGAGCACGCGCTCATCGGATTGCTCCCGCTGTTCACGATCTGCGACCGGTGGGACGTCGGGGGGGTCTCGATGGCACTGCACCCCTCAACCAGCACGCCGACGATCTTCGTCTACGACGCCTATCCCGGCGGCGCCGGCATCGCCGAGCTCGCGTACGCGGACGTCACGCGCCACGTGCGGGCCACCGTCGAGCCAGTCACCGGATGTCCCTGCGACGACGGCTGTGTGTTCACCGACGCTGCGCTGGCGCCAGAGCGCGCTGTCGGGCAGGACTGCGATTGGGTGGCCGAGGACGATCCGCGTCTCCTCCACGGCCGCACGGCCGTTCACAGATCTTTGGTGTGCTTTTTGTTCCAAATCTCTTATCGTACATAGCATCCAAAGCGAGCGTTACGATCGGCGGTCCAGTGTTTCCAACGTGAAGAATGGCTCCATCGGCTCTTGTCATCTTTTTGGAACCTTTTGCGCAAATAGCATCATACTCACTTTGAGTGGCGGGACAATCAGCCGGCCCCCAGACATGATATATGGAAGTTGAGATAATCGGGCAGGAACAGATGATTTCATCATCAGCGACGGGCCCGACACCAGGAAAGTTTCTTCCGCTTGTGTTAGTGAAGCAAATTCCCCCATCACATTGCGCAAATGAACCTGTCGTCTTAGCGGCTTTGCGCTTGCCTTTACAATCATAAATGGCAAATAGGCTGGAATCTGGAGGACTATAGGTGCTCACAATGAAGCTACCGTTGCCAGGGGCAGTTCCAATATCGTTCACTGTTTGCACGTTTCCACCTGAGTAAGAATGCGTAATACCAAGACTATTTCCGTATTGTTTGCGACATTTTGCGTAGGTTACTCCGTTAAAGTTGAAGGATTCCGCTCCTGCGCATAAGGCATACTCCTGATTCCCGAGCGCTGTATTTGGAGATTTGACTCCAACTGTATTTGGAGATTTGAGTTCACTTCCTAGACCGCCGCTACCGTTGGACCCAACTTCGGTGGCAGATGCCAAATCAGACATGGTGGCAGATGCCAAATAAGCCATAAGCAGTATGCCAATAAAAGAGAAAAGATAACCTATAACTTTAGAATGTTTTAGCCTTCCCATTCACGACTCCTTATAATGGGTCTGATAGGGCGTGTTCCGTGAACTTTCCCAGGCTTATCGCGCCTACCGCCACCGCCTGCTTGCGGGCGCGATCGGCGGCGGGCGCGGGCTTCGACATCTTGGCCATGGTGTTGACCATAGACTCGACATTGGCATATTACAAGCGGTAACCAAGCGGTAGATGCCGGATCGTCAATCTCCCATGTGAATCGCCCTGGGTCTGATGGAGGCTCGGGCTATTGGTTTCCAACCCCTGCGGGGGCGGCCGGTTGGGCAGCGTAGAACGCGGCTTCGAACTCGGCTGGGGGCACGTCCCCGAGGTAGCTGTGGAGACGCGTGGTGTTGTGCCAGTGCACCCAGCTGAGGGTGGCGAGTTCGACGTCGTCGACGGTCTTTTATGGTCCGGGCCGCGCGGGCCCGCGGATCAGCTCGGTCTTGTAGAGCCCGTTGACGGTCTCGGCCAGGGCGTTGTCGAACGAGTCACCGACGCTGCCGATCGATGGGACTGCGCCGAGTTCGGCGAGGCGTTCGCCGTAGCGGACCGCGGTGAATTGCGATCCCGCATCGGAGTGGCATCGCAGACCAGCAAGGCGTGTGCCGCGTGACCAGCGGGCCATCTCGAGCGCGTCGAGGACCATGTCGGTGCGCATGTGCGAGGCGACCCGCCAGCCAACGATCATCCGACTGAAGACGTCGACGATGAAGCACACGTACGCGACGCCGGCCCAGGTCGGCACGTAGGTCAGGTCCGTGACCCACAACTCGTTCGGACGCGTGGCGGTGAAGTCGCGTTGGACCAGATCCGGATGACGCGGTGCCTGATCGTCCCGCCGAGTGGTGCGGACCCGCTTCGTGCGTCGCACACCTTCGATCCCCGCAGTGCGCATCAGGCGAGCGACCTGATCGCGGCCGATCTCATGACCCGCCCGGCGAGCGGCCTTCCAGAGCTTCTGCGCTCCGTAGACGCGGAAGTTCTCCAGCCAGATCGCGACCAGGATCGGGATCAGCCGCGCGTCACGCACCGACCGATCAGACGGTGGTCGGGTCTTCGCCGCGTAGTACGTGGACGGAGCCACCTGCAGGGCCCTGCAGATGGGCTCGACTCCGAACTCGTCGCGGTGCGCGTCGACGTAGTCCACGATCATCGCTGTGGGCGGTCGAGCTCCACCGCGAAGAAAGCCGACGCCGACTTCAAGATCGCGTTCGCGCGCTTCAACTCGCGGTTCTCCTGCTCGAGCTGCTTGATCCGCGCCGCGTCCTCGGTCGTGGTCCCCGGCTTCAACCCGTCGTCGATATCGGCCCGCTTCACCCATCCGCGTAGTGACTCGACCCCGATCCCGAGCTGCACCGCGACCCGCTTCACGGTCCCGTGATCGGTTCCCAACTCCCTGCGGAGCTGGCGGACCATCCGCACCGCCCGCTCCTTCTCCGCCTCGCTATACCGCCGCGTGGTCGGCTTCCCAGGTGACATCTCGTGTGGCATGACTCCATCCTCGTTTCCAAGGTCTGGAGCCTCCAACTAACCCAGGGCGATTCAGGGCTCGGGTTCTTCCTGTTCATGCTCCCGCTGGTGCTCATCGTGGCCTTGGCTACGATGGTGATAGATCGAGTGCAGAAGCGTCGGAAGACAGGGCACTACGCGAACCCTGAACAGGGTCTCCAGCAAGAGCTGATGCCGCACTACGGAGCCGTGCCGCCAGTTCGTCGTTCGACAGAGAGCGAAGAACCTCGTCCTCGTCCATGACCCGCGGCGGGCGCACACTCTCGACATAGGCCATGTACGCCCGCATCGCGGGCACGTCACCAGCCATCGCCTTCTTGTGCATCGCCGCCACCACGTCCTGCGTGCGTTGCGGCGTGATGTTCAGCTCGTCGGAGCGCTGCGCTCGCAGTGAGCGCGCGCTAGCCCGGAGCGCCCGGTTCGAGCGCGAGCGTGAACGACTCGCTCAGCGACGGTGGTACCGCTCCGTAGGCCTGCACCCCGACCGTGTGCGGCTTGCCGTCGCACACGAACGGGATCCGGGTGGTGCCCTTCGTCTTCTTGGACCCACCGACGCGCACGCCGTCGACGAAGAAGGTGATGCCGAGCACCCCCGTCGCCTTCCACGTGACCTCGATCCCTGTCCCGGAGACGTCGTTGAGGCACACGGCCGGCTTCGCCGCGCGGAAGTACTCGAGGGTCGGGCTGGATTGCGTCGGCGGGTTCGTGGTCGCCGAGGTGATCTGCTGGCAGAACCCGGACCCGGGATCGAAGCGCCCGTCGGGCTCGATGACCGCACAACGCTTGAGCGCAGCCGTGTTGGCCCCTTCGAGGTTGGCCAGGGAGAAGTTGGTGAAGAACGTCGATGCGTCGGTGAGGTCGGCGCCGGCGAGGTTGGCACCGGTGAAGTCGGCGCCGGCGAGATCCGTCCCGACGAGCAAGGCGTCGCGCAGATCCGCGTCGCGGAAGTCGACGAGCCCGAGGTTGGACCCGGTGAAGTCTGCACCGCGCAGGTCGGCCGACACGAGGCTGACCGCTCGCAGGTCCTGGTCGCGACACACCGCGCCCGGGCCGATCTTGCAGGATCCGTACGGGTTGTCCACCCGCGAGGACGAACCGGTCGCGCACGCGGCCGGGACGGCGACGGCCGCGGCGGTGAGCACGGCGAGCAGGCCTCGGCGCATCCGGCGACGGTAGCAAGTCGTCGAGACGGCTCTGGGTCGCCCGTCGCCTGGTTGCACGGGCGCTCGCTGCGCGGTCGGGACGCGAGACTGACCCGATGCGACCGTCCCGTCGAAGGTCCTGGGCACCCGCGCTGACGGTGCTGTTCGTCGTCGTCGGCTGCACGGGCACCGGAGACACCACTGCACCCGCCCGCACCGTCTTCAGCCCTCGGGACGGAGACACGATCGCGGTGACGGTCGGCCAGCCCTTCACGATCAGGTTGCCGGCCGACCCGTCGACGGGGTTCGCGTGGAGCGTCGACGGACCGAGTGACGACGTGTTGCTGCTTGACAGCACGTTCGTCCCCCTCGACGCGCCGCGCCCCGCGACGGCAGTGGCGCAGCTCCTGCGGTTCCAGGTGAACAAGGTGGGAGCCCACGACCTCGCCCTCGCCTACGAGCGGCCGTTCCCGGAAGGCGACCCCCCGACGCGAGTGTTCGCGATCGACGCGCGGGGCTGAGCGCTACGCGTCGAGGACTGTCGCGGCGACGCGCTCCTCGAGGACGCGATCGTCCCACCACGAGATCTGCAGCTGCTTCGCACGCCGGAAGTACAGCTGGATGTCGTACTCGAGGGTGAAGCCGACACCGCCGAAGACCTGCTGCGCCATCGCGGTGACGTCGCGGAACGTGCGGCCGGCGAACAGCTTCGCCATCGGTGCCAGCCGGTCGATCGCACGTCCGTTGGCGCTCGCCCACGCCGCCTCGTGCACGAGGATCGTGCCCCCCTCGACCGCGGTGGACGCGTCGGCGAGGTAGTGCGCGATGGCCTGGAAGGCGCCGAGCGGCTTGTCGAACTGCTCGCGATCCTTCGCGTACTGCGTGGTGATCTCGAGCGCGTAGCGCGCGCCACCCATCGCCTGCGCCGCGAGCAGCACGATCCCTTCGAGGAGGGTCGCATTCCAGGTGGCCCAGCCGGAGCCCGGCCCCCCGATCCGTGCCGATCCGGGCACGTGCACGCCCGAGAACCTGACCGCGTGCTGCGTGTCGGACGCGAGCGTGTGCTGCTGCGCCATTCGCACGCCGGGGCTGCTCGGGTCGACGAGGAAGAGGTCGACGGCGTCCTCGGCGTCGCCGGTGCGGGCGAGGACGAGGATGCTCGTCGCCGCGCCGGCGAACGGGACGTGCCACTTCTCGCCGTCGATCCGGAAGCCGTCGCTGTCTGCGACCGCCGTCGCCTGCACGCCGCGGGCACCGAACCCGGAGCCGGGCTCGTGCCACGCGGTCGTGACGATCGCGTCACCGGTCGCGATGCGGGGGAGCCACGCGGCGCGCTGAGCGTCGCTTCCGGCTCGGAGCAGGCACCCGGCGGCCATGACCGCGCTGACGAAGTGCGGCGACGGCGCGAGCGCGCGTCCCAGCTCCTCGTAGACGACCACGCCTTCGAGCGCGCTCATCCCCGAACCGCCGAACTCGGCCGGGATCATCAGGCCGATGCAATCGAGGTCGGCGAGCTGCTTCCAGAGCTCGGCCGCATAGCCGACCGGGTCGTCCTCGAGCGCGCGCACGGTCTCCGGCGGGCAGTAGGTCGCGCAGACGCCGCGCACCATCTCCCGCAGCATGTCCTGCTCGGCGTTGAAGTCGAGATCCATCGTCACAACCTTCTTGGCTCGGTGCGTCGGGTCACGGGCGCCATTGGTCGCCGTGGCGCGTCCAGGGGTTGTCGTCGACCGCAGTGGGCAGCGCCACCCGGACGGTGCACTCGGTCTTCACGTCTCCGTCGACGGTGAGCGCGACCGCGAGCGTCGCCCAGCCGCAGCCCGCGTCGTCGACCTCCGCGCCCTCGACGACGGCCCGCATCGTCATCGTGTCGCCGGGGAACACCGACCCCTTCATGCGGAATGTCATCCGGCCGAGCCGCCCCGTCGGGCCGGTCCAGTCGGTGACGTAGCGCTCGAACCATGCGGCCTGGTTGGGTGTGTTCATGAAGATGTCCTGGGTGCCGTTGCGGTTGACCGCGAAGTCGTGGTCGTGGTGCATGGGCCGCCAGTCGCGGCTCGCCAGCGCCCCGAGCACGATCGTCGTCGCGCTCACCTCGTAAGCGAGCTCGGGGAGCTCGTCGCCGGCGTGCACGTCGTCGAGCACCAGCTTCGTCGTCATTCCGCCTGCTCCTGGTCTGGTCGGCTCCGGTACCCGATCGATCGGCCGCTGCATCCCCTGTGCACCTACGCCTCCGCTCGCCGGTAGCCGAAGCCGGTGTAGGACTCGACACCGACGAGCTCGTCGCGCTGGTTCAGATACTCGACGTCGATGACCCAGAAGCGGCCGGTACCCAGCTTCGTGGTCTTCGGCTCGCTGACCGATCGCAGGATCTGCCGGGTGCGGAGACGGTCCCCGGGACGTACGGGCTCGTGGAACACGATCGTGTTGTCGGTCATCACCGCCTCGGGCAGGTCGAAGATCTCCTTCAGGTCGAAGTGCACCCGCAACGGCAGCGGCTGCACGTCGCGTCCCGGGCTCCAGTGGTGCGGCCGGAACCAGACCGAGAGCATCGTGGGCGGCGCGATCGGCCCGTCGGTGACCGCGTCGGCGACCGCGTCGTCCCAGAACAGCGGGTTGCCGTTCTCCACCGAGGCGCAGGTGGTCCAGATGTAGCCCCGCTCCACGGGGAACTCGCCGGTCTCCTCGTACTGCACCTGCCCGATCAGTGCCTGGACCTCCGACGGGATGCTCATGACTCCCGCTCCTGCGCCTTCGGCGCGGGCCGCTCGGGCCACGCTCCGCGTCGGTTCGTGCCCACAGGGTTCGTGGCTCCGCTCATGCGATCACTCCTTCCGCTCGGAGCCTCGTGAGCTCCGGCGTGTCGACCCCGGCGTCGCGCAGGAGCGCCTCGGTGTCGGTGAAGCCCGGCTCGCGCACCACCACGCGACCCTGGTCGCGCGCCGCGCCCGCGAGGACCCAGCCGACCTGCTCGAACTCGGATCCCTCCTCGCGTGCCGCGGTCACGAACACGCCGCGCTCGCGGAGGTGCTCGTCGCGCGCGACCTCGGGAACCGTCGCGACCGCGGAGACGCAGGTGTCGGCCGGACCGAGCTCGGCGACCCAGTCGTCGCGGTCTCGCGTCACGAACGCGGCGCGGAAGTCGGCGCGGATCTGCTCCTGCACCGCGTCGTCGGTCTGGTGCTCGACCCAGCGGTCGCAGCCGAGCGCACGACACAGGTTCGCGAAGAAGTGCGGTTCGATCGCGCCGACGGCGAGCCAGCGCCCGTCCCGGCAGGGGTACACGTCGTAGCAGGCGTACCGACCGGTCAGGAGGCTGTGGCGGGGTCCCGGCACCTCGCCGGTCGCGAGGTACTCGTCGACGTTGAGCGACATCAGCGCCACGACGCCGTCGGCAACCGAGACGTCGAGGGAGGCGCCCTCGCCGGTCGACGCGCGGGCCACGAGCGCGGCCAGGATCGCGATGACCGCCTGCATGCCCCCGCCGGCGCCGTCGCCGATCGTCGCACCGGGCAGCGCGGGTCCGCCCTCCGCGTCGCGGCCGGTGCAGTCGAGGTAGCCGCCGACCGCGAGGTAGTTGAGGTCGTGCCCGGCCCACTGGGCCCGGGGCCCGGTCTGGCCGTAGCCGCTGGTGGAGCAGTACACGGCCGCGGGGTTCACCGCGTGCACCGCGTCGGGCCCGATGCCGAGCCGGTCGACGACCCCGGGCCGGAAGCTCTCGATGACCACGTCGGCCCGGGCCGCCAGCCGGAGGAACAGGTCCTTGCCCTCCGGTGCCTTGAGGTCGAGCTGCACCCGCAGCATCGAGCGGTGGCCCGCGTACGCGTAGAACGGCGGCGTGATCTGCACCGCGCCGTGCTTGGGCGGCGGACCGACCTTCACGACGCGCGCGCCGTAGTCGGCGAGCCAGCGCGAGGTGCGCGCGGCGGGTCCGACGCTCGAGAGGTCGAGCACCGTGATCCCGTCGAGCATCGGTCGGTCGGTCACGGCGTGATCAGAAGTTCTTCGGGAGGCCGAGCCCGCGGCGGGCGATGACGTTGCGCTGGATCTCGGACGCCCCGCCGCCGATGGTGTCGATCACCGTGTAGCGGTAGGTCGACTCGGCCCGGCCCTCCATCGGCGCCTCGGGCGTCTTGACCCGCAGCTGGGTGCCGGGACCGGCAAGGTCCATCGACGCGTCGGCGAGACGCTTGGAGAACTCCGTCGCGAACAGCTTGTACTGCGAGGACTCGACGGTCGGCGGCGGCGTTCCCGGCGTCTGCTCGGCCTTCATCGACGCGGCCACCACGCGCAGACCGAGCACGCGCGCAACCTCGGCGTCG
>Ga0194131_10003260_pt1 | contig 25834 bp, 18 predicted proteins | sample TA2KigO120mmetaG_FD_148631 | JGI IMG/M metagenome (GOLD analysis project Ga0194131, IMG submission 148631) | Freshwater microbial communities from Lake Tanganyika, Tanzania - TA2015053 Kigoma Offshore 120m | ecosystem: Environmental > Aquatic > Freshwater > Lake | place: Tanzania: Lake... | reverse complement strand
TGATCGTCAGGCGCGCGAGATTCGAGCCGCGTGCCACCGAGTCGTCGGTGCGTGAGCTCTCGTAGCGCAGGTTCGACTCGCGCGCGAGCTGCGCGAGGCGCAGGTACGTGAGGCGCCGGGCGCCGGTGAGGCCCTGCGGCAGCACGTCGTTGTAGAAGGTCGTCAGCTCCGCGGACGCGCGATCCTTGCCGGTCAGGGCGCCCGACGCCTGCGCATGCTCCCGCCGCGCGGCGTCGAGCTCGCGCGCGGCCGCCTGTTCGCGCTGCGCGACGTTGGCGACGCGCTGTCCGAGCGGATACACGCCGAGCGCGTAGACGAGGACGTTGAGGCCGAGCGCGGCGAGCAGCGGCGTCAGGAGGCGCCGGTGCTCCCGCGCGACGCGCCGCGCGAGCGCCACGCCGTGGCTGAAGTCCGTCACCGGCTGGCTCCTGCGGAGGCGGGCGCGGCGTCCCGCGGCGGCGGCGTGTACACGCCTTCAATCACCGCCTGCAGGGTGCCGTCGTCATCGGCCTGCTCGGCGACGTTGAGCACGTCGCGGAAGCCGGCCTGGCCTTCGAGGGCTTCCATGAAGGCGTCGAGGTCCTCGGCGCGCCGCGCCTCGACGCCGATGGACAGCGTGAAGCCGTCGTCCCCGAGGTTCGGCCGCACGGCGGTGATGCGGACGTCCGGCGGCAGCGTCGCCTCGAACTTGCTGAAGAGCTCCGTCCACGAGAACGCCCGCCGATCGATGATCGCGTTCGCTTCCCGCGCCGCCTCGGCCACGACGGTGAGCTCCTGCGGGTTGATGCGCGACCGGATCTGCCCGGCCTCGGCGCGCAGGCGCTCGGCCTCGTCCTCGGCGCTCGCGGCGTTGGACCCGAGCGTCCGCTGGGCCATGGCGAGACGGACGATCTGCACCGCGCTGACCAGCGTGAAGACGACGACGATGGCGGCGATGACGCCAATCGCCATGCGGACCGCCCGCACGTTGTAAAAGGGCCGCGTGGAGAGATTCGTGCGCAGCATCACGCGTGCACCGGCTCCTGGTGCGCCCGCAGGAGCATGCCGGTCAGGGGCGCGAGGACGTCCATCAGATCGGGGCCGACGCTGATCCGGTCGGCCACGTTGATGCCGGCGGAGGCGTCGATGGGCTCGGCGCTCATCTGCAGCCGTTCCTCGAGCTCGCGCCGGGCGGCGTCCACGGCGCCCGCGGTCCGCCCCGAGCCGCCGATGAAGACGCGGGTGAAGCCCTGCCCCGACAGCCGGTCCTGGTAGTACATGCTCGTCTGGTGGACCAGATCGGCCAGCGGCTCCTCGTCGCCTTCGCGGTTGCGGAAGAAGATCATGTCGCCGCCGCGCATGATGGCGATCGACGTGTAGGCCGGGCGCACGTGCACCGCGAGCCAGTCGCCCGCGGGCGCGCGATCGCCGGCAAGGAACAGGTTCAGCACGGAGAAGGTCGAGATGTCGACCAGACCCGCGTAGGCGCCGGCCCTCGCGCAGGCGTTCTCGTATTCCTGGACGACGTCACGCCGGGCGACGGCCACGACGAAGTCGCCGCCGCCGGCTGCGCGCGCCCCCTGCGAATAGGTGACGCACGCCTCCTCGATCGGGAACGGCGCCGCCTTGCGCACCTGCCACCGCACGAGCTGATCGAGGTCGTCGCGGCGCGCGGGCACGGTGTCGAAGTGGACGAGCGACACCTTCGCGGCGACGTCGGGCACGACCAGGGCGACGCGCTCGACCCGCGTCTCCAGGCGGCCGAGCACCGTGCGCACCGCGCCGGCGACGGCCTGGGCATCGGTGAGGTTCTGGCCCGTGAGCGCGGGCGCGACCGCGCCGGCGGGCAGCGCCTCCACCGCGTACGACGACACGGTGAAGCCGTCGCCGCGGGCGGCGATCGTCGCCGCCGACACCCGGTCGGCGGCGATCTCCACGGCCGCGTCGGGCGGCGGGCTGGCGAGGAACCTGGTCAGCAGGCCGCCGTGGCGTAGGCGGCTCATTCGACGAACGTCACCTTGTTGATCTCCCGCAGCGTCGTCTGGCCGAGGAGCACCTTCTCGACGGCCGACTCGCGCAGGAAGCGCATGCCTTCGTCGTGCGCCGCCTTCTTGACCTCGGAGGTCGGGCGGCGGTCGAGAATCAGGTCGCGGATGCGGTCCGAGAGGTCGAGCAGCTCGCAGATGGCGGTGCGGCCCTTGAACCCGGTGCCGCCGCAGTCGATGCAGCCCGCACCCTCGAAGAACTGGTGCGTCTCGGCGAGCGCCGGATCCATGGCCGACTCCTCGAGGGCCTTCCGGTCGACGCGGACCGGGCGCTTGCAGTGCGCGCAGGTCAGGCGCACGAGGCGCTGCGCCATGACGCAGTTCAGCGCGGACACGAACTGATACGGCTCGACGCCCATGTTCAGGAAGCGGCCGAGCACGTCCACGACGTTGTTGGCGTGGACGGTGGTGAACACGAGGTGGCCGGTGAGCGCGGACTGGATCGCAATCTGCGCGGTCTCGGGGTCTCGAATCTCGCCCACCATGATCTTGTCGGGGTCGTGGCGCAGGATCGAGCGCAGGCCGCGCGCGAACGTCAGCCCCTTCTTCTCGTTGATCGGGATCTGCGTGATGCCGGCGAGCTGATACTCGACCGGATCCTCGATCGTGATGATCTTGTCCTCGACGGACCGGATCTCCGAGAGCGCCGCGTACAGCGTGGTCGTCTTGCCCGAGCCGGTCGGCCCGGTGACGAGCACCATCCCGTACGGCTCACGGATGTACTTGCGGAACCGCCGCAGCTCCTGCTCGGGGAACCCGAGGATGTCGAGCTTCAGCTCCGTGAACTGCTCGCTGATCGACTCCTTGTCGAGAATGCGGATGACCGCGTCCTCGCCGTGGACGCTCGGCATCACCGAGACGCGGAAGTCGATCGTCTTGCCGGGCATCCGCACCTTGAAGCGGCCGTCCTGCGGCACGCGCTTCTCGGCGATGTCCAGCTCCGCCATGACCTTGATGCGCGAGATGATCGAGCTGTGGAACTGCTTGGCGATGGGCCGCATCGCCGGCTGCAGCACGCCGTCGATCCGGTACTTCACGTGCACGGCGTCGTCGCCCGTCTCGATGTGGATGTCGCTCGCGCGCCGCTGGATGGCCGTGTAGATCGTCGAGTCGACGAGCTTGATGATCGGGCTGATGTCGCTGGTGAGGCGCTCGACGGTCAGGCTTTCCTCGCCCGACTCGTCTTCCTTCAGCACCTGCAGCTGGAAGCCCTCCGTGGCTTCCTCGAGCACGCGCTGCGAGCTCTCGCTCTTCTTGAGGATCGACTGGATCGCCGAGGGGGCCCCGACCGTGACCTTGACGGGCGTGCCGAGGACCACGCCGACTTCGTCGATCATCGGCAGATCCGTCGGATCGGAGACGACGATGACCAGCGATTTGCCGTCGCGGCGATACGGCACGAAGCCGTAGCGCAGCATGAGGTCGGCCGGAATCGTGCGGAACAGCTCCTGGTCGATCCGGAACTGCTCCATGTCCACGAACTCGAGGCGATAGCGCTCCGCCAGCGTGCGCGCGCGCGTCACTTCCTCGGAGTACTCCTCCGCCGTCTGGACCAGGTTGGCCGTTGGATCGACCGTGGCCATTACGCCCCCATCACCGAGCTGAGCTCGAAGAGCGGCATGTACAGCGCCAGCACCACGATGGCGATCACGACGCCCATGACGACGAGCACCACGGGCTCGATGAGCGTGATGAAGCGGCCCACTTCGGTCTCGATCTCCTCGTCGTAGAAGTCGGCGAGGCTGTTCAGCATCTCCTGCAGCGCGCCGGTGGACTCGCCGACCTCCACCATCTTCACGGCCACGTCGGGAAACGCGTTCCGGGCCAGCAGCGCGCCCGCGAACGACTGGCCCTCGCGGACGCGGTGGGTCACCTCGGCGATCTCGCCGGCCAGGTAGCGGTTCGTCATGGCGCCGCTGGCGATCTCGAGTGAGTTCACCAGCGGGATGCCGCCGCCGAGCAGCGTCCCCAGCGTGCGCGCGAGCTGCGAGGTGGCGAACTTGCGGATCGTCTCCCCCGCCCACGGCAGGGCCAGCATCATGTGGTCGAGGCGCGCCCGGTTCGACCTCTGCCGGACCCACAGCATCAGGACCGCGCCGGCGCCGAAGACCGTGGCCAGGATGATCGGCATGTTCGCCACGAGCACGTTCGACAGCCCGACGACGATCTGCGTCGAGAGCGGCAGCTCGCGATCGAAGTTGGCGTAGAAGCCGGAGAACGCCGGCACCACGCGAATGACGATGATGCCGACGAGCACCAGCATCATGACGATCAGAATCGCCGGGTAGATGAGCGCGGAGATCGTCCGCCGCTTCACGGCGCCGATGATCTTTTCGTAGGCGACATAGCGCCGGATCACCGCGTCGAGGTTGCCGCTGCGCTCGCCCGCCATCAGCGACGCCGTATAGATCGGCGGGAAGAGCGCCTGGTGCTCCGCGAAGGCGTCCGACAGCGCGGTGCCGGCCTTCACGCGTTCGTGGACCGAATCCAGGACCCCCTTGAACGCGGCGTTCTGGACCCGCTGGCGGAGGATGTCGAGCGACTGGACGAGGGGCATCCCCGCCTTGAGCAGGGTCGCCAGCTCCTGGTTGAAGACGAGGAACTCCTGGCGGGCGATCTTCCGCTTACCGCCGCCGGCAGCGCCCAGCCCCTGAAGAGCGCCCCGGCGCTGCAGCGAGAGGACGAACAGCCCCTTCTCCTCCAGCTCCCGCCGGAGGCGGCTTTCGCTGTCGGCGACGTAAATTCCCTCGATAATCTCGCCGCCGGGCGTGCCCAGCCTACAGCGGAATTCCATCAATCCAGTGTCGCATGAGATGACACGACTCCCCTGTTAAGACCCCGAGGGGACCGCCGCAGCCGGGAGCGGTGCAGATCTGTAAGTTATTTCGGCTGAACGAACGCGCGGAATACCCTGACCCCCAATTCCCGGGGATCAACGCTCCGGAGGGCGGGTACGGTCGCGGGCACGAACGTCCGGTCCACCGAGATGGTCAGTTCGACGGTATCGGCGCCGCCGAGCCGCGCGGCGCTGATGGGCACGCGCCGCAGCTCGCGCTGCCCCGACGGCAGCGGGAAGCTGTCCACCACCTCGGTGCCGAGCCGGAGCTCCACCTGCCGGGGCTCAGCGAGCGCCATGACCGGCTGGTCCGCCTCCAGATAGAACAGGATGTCGCGTTTCGGGTTACGGAACGACAGCGTCGCGTCCTTCCTCGACCACTGCCACTCGAGCCCGGAGCCTTCCTCGCCGACTTCCGTCTCGTGCCAGCCGTCGCGGAACACGACAAAGATGTTGTCGCTCTGGAGACGCATGGTGAACGACGCGAGCTGATACGCGCGCTGGCCGTCGGTCGGCCCCGCCAGCGGCACGCGGTCGCCGCTGCTGCGCGCGTACAGTCCCACCTCGATTCGCGTCTCGCCGACGTACGGGAACTTCGGCACGAACATCGTGCGGTTGTACTCGACCGCCGCGCCCGGCTTCCACTGCCGCGTCGGCGTCGGCGGCTGGTGATCGTCGGTCCACATCAGCTCGCCGTCCGCGTCGATGAAGTGCGCGAACACCCAGTAGTCCTCCGCGAACGGCGGCGCGTCGGGCGCGACCGCGAAGCGGTAGGTCATCTCCAGCGGGCTGCCGATCGCGGCGTCAGGACGGCTGAGCGTCAGCGACGGTGTGGCAACGGGACGGGCATCGTCATCGCCGCCACCGCATGCGGCCAGCGATGCGGCCACCAGCATGGTGGCGGCGAATCGTGCGAGTGGGGAGCGCATCGACAAGTGGAATGATAGCGCGAAGTTCTGCTAGAGTTTCGAGTCACATGGCTGCCGAAGCGCTTGGAATGGTCGAAACGAAGGGGCTCATCGGCTCGGTGGAGGCCGCCGACGCGATGGTCAAAGCGGCCAATGTGGTGCTGGTCGGCAAGGAATACATCGGCGCCGGGTATGTGACGGTGCTCGTGCGCGGCGATGTCGGCGCCGTCAAGGCGGCAACCGACGCCGGCGCCGCGGCGGCGCGTCGAGTCGGAGAGCTGGTTTCGGTGCACGTCATCCCGCGTCCGCACGCCGAGGTCGAACGAATCATTCCCAAGGCGTAGATGGCGGCCACTGACGCGCCCTCCGACGCGGCTCCGGGCAAGCCAGCCCAGAGCGACAAGGACCTCGCGTCGATTGCCGAGGCGCGCGCGCTGGCGCGCGCCGCCCGCCAGGCGCAAACGCAGCTCGCCGAGCTCTCCCAGGAACAGATCGACGGCATCGTGGCCGCGATGGCCGACGCGGTGACGCCGCACGCGGAGGCGCTGGCGACGCTGGCCGTCGAAGAAACCGGCTACGGCGTCGTCGCCGACAAGGTCCAGAAGAACCTCTTCAGCTCGCACCAGGTCTACGAGTTCATCCGCCCGATGCGGACCGTCGGCGTCGTCAACCGGATCGAGGAGAAGAAGATCGTCGAGATCGCCGAGCCGTTCGGCGTCGTGGCCGCCATCGTGCCGTCCACCAATCCGACCTCCACCGCCATCTATAAGGTGCTGATCTCGCTCAAGGCGCGGTGCGCCATCGTCATCAGTCCGCATCCCTCCGCTGTCCGGTGCATCACGCGGACGGTGGAGATCATGGCGGAGGCGGCTGCCAGGGCGGGCGCGCCTGCCGGCAGTATCGGCTGGATGAAGACCGTGACGCTGGAGGGAACGCAGGAGCTGATGAAGCACCGGGAGGTTGCCGTCATCCTGGCGACCGGCGGCATGGGGCTGGTACGCGCGGCCTACAGCGCGGGCAAGCCGGCCTACGGCGTCGGCCCCGGCAACGCGCCGGCCTACGTCGAGCGCAGCGCGGACCTGAAGAAAGCCGCCAGCGACATCATCGTCGGCAAGACCTTCGACAACGGCGTGCTCTGCTCGTCGCCCAACTCGGTGGTGGTGGACGAAGCGGTGGCCGAAGACCTCCGGCGCGAGTGCCAGGCGCTTGGCGCCTACTTCATGAACGATGCGGAGATCGACGCGCTGGCGAAGCAGCTCGTCTCGCCGCAGCGGCTTCCGAACCCGGCACTGGTCGGCAAGTCGGCCGCCTACATCGCCGAGAAGGTCGGCCTGAAGGTCCCGGAGGGCACCCGCGCGCTGATCGCGCCGCTCGAGGGCGTCGGACGCGACTATCCCCTCTCGATCGAGAAGCTCGCGCCGATCCTGTCCTGGTATGTCGTCAGGGACTGGCGCGAGGGCTGCGAGCGCTGCATCCAGATCCTGCGCTACGGCGGGATGGGCCACACGATGGCGATCCATTCGAAGAATGAGGACGTCATCCTGCAGTTCGGGCTGAAGAAGCCCGCGTTTCGCATCTGCGTGAACACGCCGACGACGCACGGGTCGGTGGGGCTGACAACGGGCCTGGACCCGGCCATGACGCTGGGGTGCGGGGGCTGGGGCGGAAACATCACGTCCGACAACATCGGCCCGAAGCACCTGCTGAACATCAAGCGGCTCGCGTACGAGGTGCGGCCCGCCGTCGTCAGTTCCCAGACTGCGCCAAAATCGACAGCGGCGCCCTTGCCGAAAGCGCCCGCGCGTCCATCGGCTGACGGCATCCCTGCCGACGCGCTCGCGTCCCGCATCGACGCCTTCCTCGCCGCGAGAGGCTACAAGGCGCCTGCCGGCGCGTCCGACATCCCTCGCCCTGCTCAAACAGCAGAAAACGAACAGGTTGCCGATTTCGTGTGTGAGGAAGATGTTCGGGCTGCCATCCGCGCCGGCCGGAAGGTGCTCATCGGGGAGAAGACGATTCTCACCCCGTCCGCTCGTGATCTTGGGGAGGCCCAGAGGGTCTTCGTCCAGGCCGGCTGGCCGCGCTGATTTTCGCCCCTGTCCCCTGGAGGACTTTCGCCTCTCCGACGATGCAGATCAGCTGCAACTGCTGAGCCAATTGGACTTATTGTTGACGAGCGATCAGGCGAATGGTAGAGTACCTGCCCTGATGTTGCTGAGCCCGCGTTCCAGCGTCGCCGGCGTGGTCTTCTGTGCACTTGGCCTCCTGACGGCCTCCTGCGCCGCCAGGGACGCAGCGGCGCCTGCCGCGCTGCCACCCTTCCCGGTTGCAGTGGCCGCTCCGGCGCCCGTGTCTCCTCCGCCGGCTGCCCAGGCGCCCGCGCCCGACCCGGCCGGGGAGCTGATTGCGCTCTCGACCCGGCATTTCGAGACGGGCCAGCGAGAGCTGCAGCAGGGGCACCTCGAAGCCGCCAAGGCCGAGTTCAACCGCGCGCTCGAAGTGATGCTGGAGTCGCCGCTCGGCGGCCGCACCGAGCCGAGCGTCCGGGAGCACTTCGACCGGCTGGTGGAGCGGATCAGCGCGTACGAGGTCACGGCCCTTGCCCAGGGCGACGGCTTTGCCGAGCAAACGCTGGACCCGGCCACGCTCGATGACCTGCTGGAGATCTCCACCGTCGAAGCTCCGGCCCCCACCGTCGAAACCACGCAGGCGGTCGCCGAAGACCTCGAGACCATCGTCCACGACATCGACATCCCGCTGAACGCCAAGGTGTTGCAGTTCGTGCAGCTCTTCTCCGGCCGGATGAAAGAGTTCATCGAGGAGGGCCTGAGCCGCAGCGTGCGCTACCTGCCGATGGTTCAGGACGTCTTCCGGGCCGAGGGGCTGCCGCTGGACCTCGCCTACGTGCCGCTCGTGGAGAGCGCGTTCAAGCCGAGCGCGCTGTCACGCGCGAAGGCGCGCGGCATCTGGCAGTTCATGCGGGGCACGGCGCTCGAGAACGGCCTGAAGCAGGACTGGTACATCGACGAGCGCGCCGAGCCGCTCAAGGCGACGCAGGCGGCCGCCAGGTACCTCAAGACGCTCAACAGGATGTTCGACGGCGACTGGCATCTGGCGCTGGCGTCCTACAACGGCGGCCCGGGCCGGGTGCAGCGCGCCATGAAGCGGTCGGGCCGGGACGACTTCTGGAAGCTCGCCGCCTCGACCCGTTATCTGCCGCGCGAGACGCGTGACTACGTTCCGCTCGTGCTGGCCGCCATCATCGTCGCCCGCAACCCCGCGCAGTACGGGCTGAATATCCAGCCGGTCGAGATCCCGCAGTACGAGACCGTGACGCTGTCGGCGCCCGTGGACCTGCGCCGGGTCGCCGAGTGGGCCGGCACGCCGGTCGAACGGATTCAGGACCTGAATCCGGAGCTTCGCCGCTGGACGACGCCGGTTCGGGCCACCGAGTACCAGCTGAAGGTCCCGGTGGGCACCGCCGACATGGTCATGGCGCACGTGGCCGCTGCGGAGCCCGACGCGCTGGCGCCGCTCAACTGGCACACGGTGAAGAAGGGGGAGACGCTCCTCAGCATCTCGCGCAAGCTGAAGGTCAGTCGCGCGGACCTGGCGGAGGCGAACTACCTGTCGGTTCGCTCGTCGGTGAAGAGCGGCCAGCGGCTCATCATCCCGCGCGCCCCCGAGGTCCTCCTCGCGGTGCAGACCGGGACCCCCGCGCCCGTCACCGAGTCACGGTCGCTGGACGTCGTCGCGGCGGCCACCGTGACGCCGGAGGCGCCCGAACAAACCGAGGCGACGAAGCTGATCTACCGCGTGAAGCGTGGCGACACGCTCTTCTCGATCGCCAAGCTGTATCGGACGACGGTCGAGTCGATCAAGACGTGGAACCGCCTGCGGTCGAACTCGATTCACGTGGGACAGCGCCTGACGATCTTCCGCACAGGCGCCGCCACCGCCACCAACTAAGCGCTTGCGACCCGTCCGCCCTCGCCCGTGCCGCGCGAGCGGAGCTGCTTGATGCTCTGCTCGATACGCTCGGCCAGCTCGCGCTCGTGGTTGAGCATGCGCAGCGTGTTCTGCGCTTCCTGCATCACGAACTCGAGCCGCGCCAGCTTCTCGGTCAGGTGATCGATGACCGCCTTCTGCTCGCCGAGCGTTTCCAGGTTCACGCGAACGTCCTCGAGCAGGTTGGAGATGAGGTTGGTCTTGGACTGGACCTCGTCCACCATCTTGCGGCGCGCCTCGATGATCTGGATCTTGTCCTCGGTCTCGCCGGCCTTGGCGAGCAGCTCCTGCACCTGCTTCCGGAGCGAGGCCACCTCTTCACGCTGGTCGGTGACGTACTGCAGGTCGGCCTTGCTGCGCGCGCTGATCTGGTAGACGTTCTCCAGCTCGCCGCGCACGGCCGCCACGACCGTCTCGCGTTCGCCGAGCGCCTTCATCTTCTGGTCGATCTCGGCTGACTTCTGGGTCACCTCGGCCAGCTTGGTCTCCACGGCGGTCAGCTTCTTCTCCGAGAAGGTCAGCTGCGAGCGCCGCTGCTCCAGGGCCTTGTACATCGCCTCCGCGCGCTTGAGCTGATCCTCGGCGGCGTCGGTCTGCGCCACCGCGTCGCGCTGACGCGCCTGGATGCGCGCCAGCTCCGCGATGAGCTCGTCCTTCACGCCGCTGGACCGCGCGAGCTCCTCGGACAGCGCCTGCTGCTGCTTCATGCGCTCGGTGGCTTCGGCGGCGAGGGCCTTGCTCGCTTCCATCAGCTCCGTGAGGCGCACCTGCTGCTCGTTCAGCACGGCGTCGTCCTTCTGGACGTCCTTGACCTTGGCGTTCAGCTTCTCGAGCCGGTCCTGCAGGATCGACAGGCGGTTGTCCATCGGCAGGATCTTCGTCTGCAGCGCGCCGACGGCGTCCAGTTTCTGCTGCGCGTCGAGCATCTGCGCGATGACGCCGTCGCACTGCGTCTTCAGCGTGTCGAGCTCGGCACGGCGCGCCAGCTGCTCGGCCAGCTTGCGGTCCACTTCCGACGTGACCGCGTGCAGCGTATTGATGCGGCCTTCCAGCTTGTCCACGAACTGGATACGGCCGGTGACGCGCGTCAGCTGCTGATCGAGCTCGGTGGCAACTTCACCGAGGCGGGTGGCCTGCTTCGTGCCCTCCTCGACCTGTCCGAGCTTGCCGAGGATGGCGTCCATGCGCGATTCCAGCTCCGGCGTGAGCGCCCGGAACGACGTCAGGCGGTCGCCGAACGACTCCAGCGCCGCGCGGTCGGCGCCCAGCTTGTCGCGGAGCGTGGTGATCTCGGCGTGCGCCTTGTGGAAGTCGTGGATTTCCTTGCGGAGCGTTTCGAGGTCGGCGCGGCTCTGTTTCAGCCCTTCGTACTGGGCCGCCGTCCGCTTGGACAGGTCCTCGACCTGCGCGAGGCGTTCCTGCAGGGTCTCAAGGTCGCCTGCTTCTTGGTCAGCTCGTCGGCCTGGCCCATGAGCGTCGTGAAGTCCTTGCTGAGGACGTCCACGCGCTGGCCGAGCGTCGCGAGGTGGCGCTCCTTGGCGTTGAGCGCTTCCATCCGGCCTTCGGCCTCGTGGACGGAAGTCTGCAGCGAGCGCAGACGCTGGTCGAACGCCTCGAATTCCTTCTTCTCGAGCGCGAGCTTCTCGACGTAGGTGCGCATCACGTCGACGAGCGCGCGGCCGTCCTTTTCCATGCGGACGGTCTCGCGCGCGAACTCGTCGCGGACCTTGGTGGCGGCGTCCAGCTTCGCGTTCGTCTCCTCGACGACCTTCTCGATCTTGGCGACGGTTTCCTCGCTGCGGGTGACCTGCTTCAGGCCCTCGTTCAGCTTCCCGATCTGGACGTCCATGCTCCAGACCATCTCGTTGAGGCGGTTGGCCTCGACCACGGCGCGGTCGATGGTGTGCTTCTGGGTCTCGAGCGCCTTCGCTTTCTGGTTGACGTGCTCGGCAAGGGCGTTCAACGACGTCAGCTTCTCTTCCGTCGTCTTGCTCAGCTCCTGGAGCTGCATCAGCGGCCCGAGCTTCTTCTCGACTTCCTTGACGCCTTCGATGGCAGCGGACGAGTCCTCACGCGCCTCGCGCGAGGTCTCCCGCAGGCGGGCGTAGTCCTGCGCGAGTTGCGAGGCCGTACCCCGGACCTGGTCCAGCTCGCTGCGCAGGCCGGACGCCTGATCGACCGACTGCTTCATCTCCGTCTGCGACTGGCGGAGCTGGGCACGGAATTCCTCGAGCGCGGCGCGCTCCTTCTTCAGCGCGTCCACGCTGGCCTGCGTCTCGAGCGCCTGGGACGAGAGCTGCTGGACCATCCGGCGGTGCTTTTCGAGCTCGCCGTTGGGGGCCATGACCTTCTCGGCGGCCTGCTGCGCATGGGTAGCGGTGTCGATCAGCGTGGAGACCCGCTTCTCGGTCTCGCCGAACGACTTGGCCTGCTGCTCGAGCCCCTCGATCCGCTTCACGAGCACGTCGAGGCGGTTGGTCACCGCGGCGGCCTTTTCGTCCACCTGCTCGAGCGACTTGCCCATCTGCGTGAGCTTCGCCGTGCGCATGGAGATCTGCGTCAGCATGGCGCTCAGGGCGCTGCGCTCTTCCTTGGCGGTCGAGACGAGGCTCTGGAGGTCTTCGGTGTGTTTGGTGGCCTTACCGCCGGTGAGGCCTTTCAGGGCGTCGAGCATGGGTGATCCCTCTCAAGGGTGAGTGGCCGCGGTTATCGGTGGGATTATCGGAGCAAGGTGGCAAAAACTCCAGCACTTCGCCGTCCCCAAGTACGCAGAATCCGGGTACTTACAGCTGCCAACCCCCGAAAAACGGCCAAATTCTGGCTCTGCCGTTCTGTGCAGCCGTTTGCACCTTCCGGCGCATGCTCGCCAGCCTTCGCAGCGCCGCGGTCTTCGGGGTCGAGGCCTATCCGGTCCACATCGAAGTGGACGTCTCCTTCGGTCTGCCCCACTTCACGATGGTGGGTCTCCCCGACGCCACCGTCCGCGAAAGCCGTGACCGCGTCCGGTCCGCCATCCGGAACTCCGGGTTCGAGTTCCCCCCGCACCGGATCACGGTCAACCTGGCGCCGGCGGACGTGCGCAAGGCGGGGTCGTCGTTCGACCTGCCGATCGCGCTCGGCCTGCTCGCCACCTCCGGAGCGCTCACGCGCCGTGCCGTCGACGACACGGTCGTCCTCGGCGAGCTGTCGCTGGACGGCGGCATCAACGGGATCCGCGGCGTCCTGCCCATCGCGGTCGCGGCTCGTCGCCTCGGGCTCCGGCGGCTGCTGCTGCCGCCGCAGAACGCGGCGGAAGCGTCCGTGGTGGACGGGATCGACGTCTGCGTCGCCCGGTCGCTCCCCGAGGCGCTCCAGGCCCTGAATCATCCCGAAACCGCCGAGCGTGCCCCCGCGCCGTCCACGCCCGCCAGGACGCCAGTGGCATCCGACGGCGATCTGGCCGACATCCGCGGACAGCTTCTGCCGCGCCGCGCGCTGGAAGTGGCAGCTGCGGGCGGTCACAACCTGCTGCTGAGCGGCCCTCCTGGCGCGGCAAAGACGATGCTGGCGAGACGGCTGGGCGGGATCCTGCCGCCGCTCACCTTCGACGAGGCGCTGGAGTGTACGGCGATCCACTCCGTGGCCGGCACGCTCCCCGCGGGCGCCGGCCTTCTGAGCGCGCGGCCGTTCCGCGCGCCGCACCACACGATCTCGAACGTCGCCCTCGTCGGCGGCGGCGGGATCCCGCGGCCCGGCGAGATCTCGCTCGCGCACAACGGCGTGCTGTTCCTCGACGAGATGCCCGAGTTCGACCGCCGCGTGCTCGAGGTCCTGCGGCAGCCGCTCGAGGAGGGACGTGTGACCGTCGCGCGTGCCGCGCGGACGGCGGTCTTCCCCGCTCGCTTCGTGCTGGTGGCCGCCATGAACCCGTGCCCGTGCGGGTTCCGCGGCGACGAGCGGCGCCGCTGCCAGTGCACGCCGGTGCAGGTGGCGAAGTATCGCGGGCGGTTGTCCGGGCCGCTGCGCGACCGCATCGATCTGATCGTCGACGTCCCGGCCGTTCCGGTGAGCGCCATCACCGACGGCGCGGCGGGCGAAGCGACGGCGGTGGTCCGGGAGCGCGTGTCCGTCGCGCGCCAGCTCCAGCAGGCGCGCTACCGCGCGCTGAGCGCGCGCACGAACGCCGAGCTGCGCGGCGCGCCGGTGGCGCGCTTCTGCGCGCCCGACGCCACAGGCCGCGCGCTGCTGCGGTCGGCGATCGAGCGGCTCGGCCTCAGCGCGCGCGGCTACGACCGGGTGCTGAAGGTGGCGAGGACGATCGCCGACCTCGCCGGGTCAGAGGCGGTGCTGACCGAGCACATCGCGGAGGCGCTGCAGTACAGGCTCCTCGAGTGAGGTGTCGAGAGCACGAAGACGGTTTGGCCACAAAGGACACGAAGAACGCTCTTCTGCACAAAGGACACAAAGGAAATCACTCATGCCTCGAATGTTCGCTCCAATTCCCGAAGGCACTGAACGCGTCGCGACGGCGATCATCGGTGCCGGAATCGACGTCCATCGGGTCCTCGGCCGAGGATTCCTCGAGCGCATTTACGAGGAGGCCCTCTGCATCGAGTTCCAGGCTCGCGGCCTGGCATTCGAGCGCCAGCGCCCAATTACCGTTCACTATCGTGGCGTCGACATTCCAGGACAACGAATCGACTTGATCGTGGCCGAATGCGTGCTCGTTGAGCTCAAGGCAGTCACGAGGCTCGATCGCGCCCATCACGCGAAGGTGATTTCGTACCTCCGAACGACTGGACTGCGGCTCGGTCTCCTGCTGAACTTCAACTGCGAAACGTTGAAAGAAGGAATCCAGCGGATCGTAGTTTGAGCAAGTTCGACGGGCCGCCGAAGGCGGCGCGCGCATGGAACTCACAAAGGCTTTGTGTCCTTTGTGCAGAAGGGCGTTCTTCGTGTCCTTTGTGGCCAAAACGTCTTAGTGCTCTTGACGCGCGTCGTAAACAGCCTTCACCGCCGTCGCGGCAACGATGATCGCGCCGCCGGCGATGACCCACCCGCCGGGTTCCTCACCTCGTATCAGCCACGTCCACATCGGGTTCAGCACCGGCTCGAGCAGCAGGATCAACGACACCTCCAGCGCGGGCAGATGCGCCACCGCGCGCGTGAGGCACACGTAGGCGAGCCCGATCTGGATGATGCCGAGATACGCAAGCGTGGCCCACTCGACGGCCGGCGCGGCGGGGAGCGGCAAGGCGAACGGCAGGCCGGCGGCGCACGCGAGGATGTTGCCGACGATGACCGCCGAGAGGCCGACGCCGGGGCGGGCGCGCTCCGCCCAGCGCAGCAGCATGAGCGTGAACGCCCACGTCACGCTGGTGACGACCGCGAGCAGGTTCCCCAGCTCCGGGTTCGGCGCCGTGGCCGTCACGACGGGACGAGCGACGACGCAGAGCGCCACGCCAGCGCCGACCGCGAGCATGTAGGCGAGATCGCGGCGCCGCAGGCGCTCGTGCAGCAGAAACGGACCGACGAGCACGATCCAGAGCGGCGCCGTGGACTGGATGAAGATGGCGTTTGCCGCCGTCGTGAGCTTGGTGGCATTGACGAACAGCGTCAGCGACGCCGCGTACACCGCGCCGATGCCCCACATCCGCGGCGACCAGTCCACCCGGCCCCGGACGAGCAGCAGGAGCGCGAGGACCGCAATCCCTGCGCGGACCGAGGAGACCTGCATCCCGGTGAACGCGCCGGTTTTGATGGCCGCGCCGCCCGTCGAGAACAGGATCGTCGCAACGAGGGCATACAGCCGCGCGCTACCCACCCGCCCTCGCCGCCGGCGGCGTTTTTCGCCCCCTGATCGCCGTGGTCATTTCTGCTCCAACTGCCGATAACCCGTGTGGTAGCCTTAATGGCCCAGCTGTCCCAGCCTGGGCTGTTTCACCGAAATCCGGGGCGCTTTTTCAGGGGTTCATGCCGCCAAGGCGATACACGATCCTCGTCGCTGATCGCACGTCCGGCGTTGTCCGCCGCATCACGATACCTCTGCGTCCGGCAGCCGTGACAGCGTGCATCGTGGCGATCACCCCGATTCTGATCGGCTTCGGCGCGGCCTGGAAGGGCCGTCACGACGTCGCCGACGTGATCGCCAACCAGGAAGCGCTGCAGATCGAGAACGCCAACTATCGCGCGGCCACCGATCAGCTTGCCTCCCAGATCGAGTCTCTCCAGTCGGCCATTGCCGACCTCGGCGCGCGCTCCGCGCTCGACCCGAACCTCGCCCGCGCGATGAACCGCCTGCCGGCGGTCGTGAAATCGCGCGCGATGGGGGGCACCGTCGCCACGCAGGCGGATCCGACGCTGAGCAAGACGTTGACCTCGCTCACGACGCCGGAAGACACGTTCGGCCTCCTGCGCACGCTGCTCGAGGGCCTCGAGTCGCGGCTGCACGTCGTCAAGCGCGACGTCGAGCGGCGCAACGCGCTGGCCAACGCCACGCCGTCGCTGTGGCCGTCGTACGGCTGGCTCTCCTCGTCCATGGGACCGCGCCGCGATCCGATCACGGGCGGCCCTGACTACCACTCGGGTCTCGACATCGCCAGCGAACGCGGGCAGCCGGTCTACGCCACCGCCGCGGGCACGGTGAAGAGCGTCGGGCGCCTGGGCGCGTACGGCAACCTGGTCGTCATCGATCACGGCTTCGGGCTCGAAACGCGCTACGGTCACCTGCTGAAGTTCTCGACGAAGAAGGGCGCCAAGGTCCAGCGCGGCGACGTCATCGGACAGGTCGGGGCCACCGGCCGCGCCACCGGCTACCACCTCCACTACGAGGTGCTCGCCAACGGCCGCCTCCTCAATCCGCTCCAGCTCCTCACGCAGCGGCCGCGCGACCGCTGAGTCCCCGCCCGTCTGGCGTTTCCTTGCCGATGTGTAGCCCGGGCGCTACAATCGGTGGATATTCACCCGTCCTCGTCCCCGCCCTCGCAGCGCATGATCGGTCAGCTTCTCGCGAAGGTCATCGGCACCCAGAACGAGCGCGAGCTCAAGCGGCTCTACCCGCGCGTCACCGAGATCGGCGCGCTCGAACCGCAGATCCAGGCCCTCACCGACGAACAGCTGCGCGGCAAGACCGCTGAGTTCCGCGCGCGCGTCGCCAACGGCGAGACGATCGACGACCTGCTCGTCGAAGTGTTCGCGGTGGTCCGCGAGGCGGGCTGGCGCGTGCTCAAGATGCGGCACTTCGACGTGCAGCTCATCGGCGGCATGGTGCTGCACACCGGGAAGATCGCGGAGATGAAGACGGGCGAAGGCAAGACGCTCGTCGCCACCCTGCCGGCGTACCTCAACGCGCTCGAAGGCAAGGGCGTCCACGTGGTCACCGTCAACGACTACCTGGCGCGCCGCGACTCGGAATGGATGGGACGGCTCTACCGCTTCCTCGGGATGAGCGTCGGCGTCATCCAGCACGAGCTCAACGACCAGCAGCGGCAGGTCGCCTACGGCGCCGACATCACCTACGGCACCAACAACGAGTTCGGCTTCGACTACCTCCGCGACAACATGAAGTTCGAGCTCGCGTCGATGGTGCAGCGCGCGCACCACTTCGCCATCGTGGACGAGGTCGACAGCATCCTCATCGACGAAGCGCGGACGCCGCTCATCATCTCCGGCCCGGCGGAGGAGTCAACCGACCTCTATTACGAGGTCGATCGGATCATCCCGAAGCTGAAGAAGGGGGCGGTCACCCAGGGCAACGTCAAGGCCGAGGACCGCGAGGCGCTCGAGACGACGGGCGACTACATCGTCGACGAGAAGCACAAGACGGTGACGCTCACCGAGAGCGGCATGGCCAAGGCCGAGCAGATGCTGGCCCACCGGCTGGCGCCCGGATCGAACGGGCTCTACGACCCGACGAACATGCCGGTGCTCCACCACGTGCACCAGGCGCTGCGCGCGCACAATCTGTTCCACCTCGACGTCGAGTACATGATCAAGGACGGCGGCGTCGTCATCGTGGACGAGTTCACGGGCCGCCTGATGCCCGGCCGGCGCTGGAGCGACGGGCTCCACCAGGCCGTCGAGGCCAAGGAGAAGGTGAAGATCGAGCGCGAGAACCAGACGCTCGCCACCATCACCTTCCAGAACTACTTCAGGAAGTACAAGAAGCTTTCGGGCATGACGGGCACCGCCGAGACCGAGGCGGCCGAGTTCGGAAAGATCTACAAGCTCGACGTCAATGTGATCCCGACGAACCGTGCGCTCAGACGCATCGAGGAGCCGGATCTCGTCTACCGGACCGAGCGTGAGAAGTACGAGGCCATCGTCAACGACATCCTCGAGAAGCAGGGCACCGGGCGGCCGTCACTCGTCGGCACCGTGTCGATCGAGAAATCCGAGCGCCTCTCGGCCCTGCTGCGCAAGCGCGGCATCAAGCACGTCGTCCTGAACGCGAAATACCACGCGCAGGAAGCCGAGATCGTCGCGCAGGCCGGGCGCAGGGGGAACGTCACGATCGCGACGAACATGGCCGGCCGCGGCACGGACATCCTGCTTGGCGGCAACGCCGAGCACATGGCGCGCCAGCAGGCGATTGCCGAGGAAGTGGCCGAGCGGCTGCCCAGAGGCGAAGAAAAGTTCGTGGACGACGAGGAGTTCGTCTACTTCTTCCACGTGGACGGCTTCTTCCGCGTCCCGCGCAGGGACTGGGAGCGCATCTTCACGCACTTCAAGTCGCAGACCGACGCCGAGCACGACCAGGTCGTCAGCCTGGGCGGCCTGCACATCCTCGGCACGGAGCGCCACGAGGCGCGGCGCATCGACAACCAGCTCCGCGGCCGCGCCGGCCGCCAGGGCGACCCGGGCTCCTCCCGCTTCTACCTGTCGCTCGAAGACGACCTGATGCGCATCTTCGGCTCGGATCGCATCGCCGGCCTGATGCAGCGGCTCGGGATGGAGGAAGGCGTCCCCATCGAGCACAACATGGTCACGCGCGCGATCCAGCGCGCGCAGACGCAGGTCGAGGCCCAGAACTTCTCCGTTCGCAAGCACCTCCTCGAGTACGACGACGTGATGAACAAGCAGCGTGAGAGCGTCTACACGCTGCGGCGCGAGATTCTCGAGGGCACGATCCACCTGACGGAGGACGAGGTCGTCGACACGCGCGGCTACCTCCTCGCGCTCGCCGGGGAGATCCTCGAAGAGCTGGTGGAGCGGTTCGCCGGCAAGGAGCTCGATCACGAAGAGTGGGATCTCGAGGCGCTCAGCCGCGAGCTCACGCGCATCTTCGGCCTGGATGCGCAGACGCTGGCGGCGCTGGCGTTCGACGAGAAGTCGACGGAAGAGATCAGCGACGACGTCTGGGAGAGGCTCAAGGCGAGCTACGCCGAGAAGGAAGCCGTCCTCGGCCAGGAGGTCCACATCCTGCGGCGCGTGGAGCGCGACGTCATGCTCCAGATCGTGGACCAGCAGTGGAAGGACCACCTCTACTCGCTCGACCACCTGAAGGAGGGCATCGGCCTCCGCGGCTACGGCCAGCGGGACCCGCTCGTCGAGTACAAGAAGGAGAGCTTCGCGCTCTTCCAGGACATGAAGGCGCGCATCGAGGAAGAGATGGTCCGCTATCTCTTCTGGCTGCGCCCCGTGCTCGAGGAGGCGTCAGCGACGCCGCGCCCCGTGCAGCGGCGGCCGACGCAGATGACCCTGAGCAAGCCGGAGGTCGCGTCGTCACCCGCACGGCAGGCGCCCGCGCCCGTCGAGTTCGGCGGCGCGGCGCCCCGCCCGGCGCGGACGGGCGGCGACGACGTCATCAAGACCGTCAGGCGGGACGAGCCGAAGGTCGGCCGCAACGAGCCCTGCCCGTGCGGCAGCGGGAAGAAATACAAGAAGTGCCACGGACAAGCAGCGTGAGGAGTCAATGGACCTGAAGACCGGCACCGTGAGTCTCGCCTCCACCGCCACCGAGCTCGACACCGCCCTCACGTTCGACGACGTCCTCCTGGTTCCCCAACATTCGACCGTCCTTCCCACGCAGGTGGACGTGTCGACCCGGCTGACGCGGAACATCCGCCTGAACGTGCCGCTCGTCAGCGCGGCGATGGACACCGTCACCGAGTCGGGCCTGGCCGTGGCGATGGCGCAGCAGGGCGGCATCGGCATCATCCACAAGAACCTCTCGATTGAGGAGCAGGCATCCGAGGTGGACCGCGTCAAGCGGTCGGAGAGCGGCATGATCGTCAACCCGATCACGCTCTCGCGGACCAACCTGATCCACGAAGCGCTCGAACTGATGAAGAAGTACCGCATCTCGGGCGTCCCGATTACCGAGGACGGCAGCAAGGAAGGCCGCCTCGTCGGCATCCTGACCAACCGCGACCTGCGGTTCGAGACCAACCTCAACCGGCCCATCGACGACGTGATGACGAAGGCGCCGCTCTTCACGGTGCCGGTCGGGACGACGCTGGACGAAGCGCGCGAGATCCTGCACAAGCACAAGGTCGAGAAGCTCCTCGTCGTGGACAAGGACTTCCGCCTCAAGGGCCTCATCACGGTCAAGGACATCCAGAAACAGATCAAGTACCCGAACGCGTGCAAGGACGCGCTCGGACGCCTGCGCTGCGGCGCGGCGGTGGGCACCGCGCGCGACGCCATCGACCGCGCGGGCGCGCTCGTGGCGGCGGGGGTCGATCTCCTCGTCGTGGACACCGCGCACGGGCACTCGCAGGGCGTGATCGACATGGTGGCGCGCATCCGCCGCGAGTTCCCGAACACGGATCTCGTGGCGGGCAACGTGGCCACCGCCGACGCGACGATGGCGCTCATCGACGCGGGGGTGGACGCCGTGAAGGTGGGCATCGGCGCCGGGTCGATCTGCACCACGCGCGTCGTGGCCGGCATCGGCGTGCCGATGATCAGCGCGATCATGGAATGCGCCCGCGCCGCAGCCATCCGCGGCATCCCGGTGATTGGCGACGGCGGCATCCGCTACTCGGGCGACATCGTGAAGGCGCTGGCCGTCGGCGCGAGCTGCACGATGATCGGCAACCTGTTCGCCGGTACCGACGAGAGCCCGGGCGAGCTGATTCTCTTTCAGGGGCGCAGCTACAAGGAGTACCGCGGCATGGGATCGATCGGCGCCATGCGCCGCGGCAGCCGCGACCGCTACTTCCAGGACGAGTTCGACCTCGAGGGCGGCCGCGCCAGCGACAAGCTGGTGCCCGAGGGCATCGAGGGGCGCGTGGCGCACAAGGGCTCGGTCGCCGCGATGATTCACCAGCTCGTGGGCGGCCTCCGGGCGGGCATGGGCTACTGCGGCAGCGGGACGATCCAGGAGCTGCAGCGCGAGGCGAAGCTCATCCGCATCACCCCGGCCGGCGCCCGCGAGAGCCACGTGCACGACGTGACGATTACGAAGGAAGCGCCGAACTACCGGATGGAGTAAGTGATCTGGCGCGTCTGGTCGTCGACGATCTCGAGGTTGACGGTCTGCGCGCCGGGCAAGTCGTGCGTCAGCCGATCGGGCCACTCGATCGCCAGCACGCCGTCCGCCACGCCCATCTCCTCCAGCCCGAGATCCCCGGTTGCGGCTCGTTCGAGGCGGTACAGATCCACGTGATACAGCGTCAGCCGTCCTCCACGGTACTCGTGGACGATGGTGAAGGTCGGGCTGCTCACGTCGGTGGGGTCGATGCCGAGCCCTTCGGCGAGCCCGCGGACGAACGCCGTCTTCCCCGCTCCGAGGTTGCCCGACAGCAGGACGACGTCGCCGGGCTTCAGGCGCGAGGCCAGATCGCGGGCGAGGGCCGCCGTGTCTTCATCACTACGACTCGTCTTTTGCACGGCCGGTGAGGTGATTGAGCGCCGGGCCGAGATGCGCGAGCAGATCGGTCGCGATCATGCCGACCTGTCCCTCGTCCGCCTCCGTCAGGTCACCCGCCGCGCCGTGGAGGAACACCGCCAGGCGGCACGCCGCCTCGGCATCGAGGAGCTGCGCCAGCCAGGCGGCGATCATCCCCGTGAGCACGTCGCCGGTGCCGCCTGTCGCCATGCCCGCGTTGCCCGTGGGGTTGATGAACACGTGCCCTTCGGGCGTGGCGATGATGGTGCGGTGGCCCTTGAGGATGACGTAGAGGTGGTGCGTGGTCGCGAACTCGGTGGCGACGTCGATGCGGTTCGCCTGCACCTCGTCCACCGACGACCCGATGAGGCGCGCCATCTCGCCGGGATGCGGCGTGATGATGATGTCGCGCTCGTCCTTGCCGACCAGCACGCCCGGATCCTCGGCCAGCACGGTGATGGCGTCCGCGTCGAGGACGAGCGGCGCCGTCGAGCGCTCGACGAGCCCGCGCACGAACGCCGCCACCCCCGGCTCGCGGCCGAGGCCCGGACCGCAGGCCACGACGTCGTGGCGCATCTCGAGGATCTTTTCGACGCCGCCCGGCGTGACGGTGCCCTCCTTCGACTCCGGCAGCGGCGCCGTCATGAGCTCCGGCGCCATCGACGCCACGATGGACAGGCACGATGCGGGGGTCGCCACCGTCACCAGCCCCGCGCCGGACCGCAGCGCGGCCATCGCCGCCAGGTGCGCGGCGCCCGTCTTGCCGCGCGATCCCGCGATGATCGTGACGCGGCCGAAATCACCCTTGTGCGAGTCGGGCGCGCGCGGCTCGACGAGCTCGCGGATCTGCTCGGGCGTGAGCAGCTCGATGTGCGGCCCTTCCAGGCTGTCCAGCACCTCGACCGGGATGCCGATGTCGGCGATGACGACGTCGCCGGCGTGCGCTTCGCCGGGCGGCAGCACCAGCGGCAGCTTCGGCGCGGCCAGCGTCACCGTCATCGACGCGTCGATGCAGTCGCCGATGAGGTGCGGAGTGTCGGCGGACAGGCCGCTCGGCAGGTCGATGGAGACGATCGGGATGCCCGACGCGTTCACGTCGGCGACCACCGTCTCCATCATGCCGCCGAGCGCGGACGTGAGGCCCGTGCCGAAGATGGCGTCCACGATCAGCGTGCACTGCGCGATCTCCGAGAAGTGCAGCTCCCACGTCTGCTCGTCGCTCACTTCCACGACGGTGACGCCCAGCCTGCCGAGGATGTCGAGGTTGACGCGCGCGTCGCCGCGCACGTCCGAGACGGCGCCGATGAGGAACACCGAGGCGTCGATGCCGCGCTGCGCGAGCGTGCGCGCGACGACGAAGCCGTCGCCGCCGTTGTTGCCGCGGCCGCACAGCACGGCCACGCGGCCGTCGAGACGCGCCTCGTGCGCGGCCTCGAGGGCCGCCACCACCTGGCGGCCCGCGTTCTCCATCAGAACGAGGGAGGGAATGCCGATCTCTTCGATGGTGTGGCGGTCGGCCTCGCGCATCTGCGCGGCGTTAAGGATGCGCATTCGCTAGTCGGCAGTAAGCGGTGAGCAGTAGGGAGTATACAGGGCTTTGTTCTGCTTCCTGCCTGCTGCTTGCTGCTCACTGCTTACTACGCCGGCCACGGTGAATGTCAACTACGGCGAAGCATCTACGAGACGACGCGCACCTGAGGCGTACGACCGCGCGGCCCGGGCCGGTGACGCGGGCGCTACTGGAAGGCTTCAGGCGGCGGGCACGAGCAGAAGAGGTTCCGGTCGCCGTACGGGTTGTCGATGCGTCCAACCGACGGCCAGAACTTCCGCGCCCTGACGAAGGGCAGCGGAAACGCCGCCTCTTCCCGCGAGTACGGATGCGTCCACGTGTCGGCGCACACCGCCGCCGCCGTATGCGGGGCGTTCTTCAGGACGTTGTCCTTCGCATCGGCTTTCCCGCTGGCCACGTCCTCGATCTCGCGACGGATCTGAATCATCGCGTCGCAGAAGCGATCGATCTCGGCCTTGTCCTCGCTCTCGGTCGGTTCAACCATGAGCGTGCCGCCAACCGGGAACGAGACCGTCGGCGCGTGGAACCCGTAGTCCATCAGCCGCTTCGCCACGTCCATCTCGTCCACGCCAGCCGCCTTGAAGCCCCGCAGATCGAAGATCAGCTCGTGCGCCACCCGCCCGTTGGGGCGCGCGAAGAGCACCGGGTAATGCGGTTCGAGCCGCGCCTTGATGTAGTTGGCGTTGAGGATCGCGTAGCGCGTGGCTTCCGTCGCCCCATCCGCACCCAGCATGCAGATGTAGCCGTACGAGATCAGCAGGATGCTGGCGCTGCCCCACGGCGCGGCCGAGACCGGGTGGATCGCGCGGTCGCCGCCCGTCCGCACGAGCGGATGACCGGGCAGGTACGGCGCCAGATGCTCTGCCACCGCGATCGGCCCCATCCCGGGTCCGCCGCCGCCGTGCGGGATCGCGAACGTCTTGTGCAGGTTCAGGTGGCAGACGTCGGCGCCGATCGTGGCCGGACTCGTGAGGCCGACCTGGGCGTTCATGTTCGCGCCGTCCATGTAGACCTGCCCGCCGTTGGCGTGCACGGTGTCGCAGATCCCGCGGATGCTGTCCTCGAACACGCCGTGCGTGGACGGATACGTGATCATCAGGCACGACAGCCGGTCCCGATGCTCCGCTGCCTTCTTCTTCAGGTCGGCGACGTCCACGTCCCCGTTGGCGGCCGAGGCCACGACAACGACGCGCATGCCCGCCATGGCGCCGCTCGCCGGATTGGTGCCATGTGCCGACGCCGGAATCAGGACGACGTCGCGGTGATGGTCGCCGCGCTCGCGGTGGTACGCGCGAATCACGCTGAGCCCGGCGAACTCGCCCTGCGCGCCCGAGTTGGGCTGCAGCGACACCGCCGCAAAGCCGGTGATGTCGGCCAGCGCGGCCTCGAGCTCGCGGAACACGGCGGCGTAGCCCTGCGCCTGGTCGACGGGCGCGAACGGGTGCATGCGGCTGAAGTGCTCCCACGTGACCGGCAGCATCTCGGTGGCCGCGTTCAGCTTCATCGTGCACGAGCCGAGCGGAATCATCGACGTGTCGAGGCCGATGTCCTTGCGCTCGAGCGAGCGGATGTAGCGCATCATCTCGGTCTCCGAGTGATGCGTGTTGAACACCGGGTGCGTCAGGAACGGCGTCGTCCGGCGCAGCGACGACGGATACCGGACGCGCGGCTCGGTCTCGGCGTCGAACCGCGGGAGCTCCCGGCCCTGGGCAGCCGCGAACACGTTCACGATGTCGCGCACGTCGTCGGGAGTCACCGTCTCGTTCAGCGAGATGCCGACCGTGGTGCCGTCGATGTAGCGGAGATTGATGCCCGCCGCGAGCGCGCGGTGCCGCACGCCTTCCACCCCCGGCGGGACGTGCAGGCACAACGTGTCGAAGTAAGCGGCGTTCGCCTGCGAGATGCCGAGCGCCTCGAGCTCGGTTTCCAGAACCGACGTGAGCGCGTGGACGCGCGAGGCGATGGCGGCGAGACCGGTGGGCCCGTGATACACGGCATACATGGCGGCCATGTTCGCCAGCAGCGCCTGCGCCGTGCAGATGTTCGAGGTCGCCTTCTCGCGGCGGATGTGCTGTTCGCGCGTGGCAAGCGCCATCCGGTACGCCGGATGGCCGTGCGCGTCCACGGATACGCCGATGATGCGGCCCGGTGCCTGCCGGACGTAGCCGCTGCGCGTCGCAAAGAACGCCGCGTGCGGCCCGCCGTAGCCGAGCGGTACGCCGAAACGCTGCGAGTTGCCGATCACGACGTCGGCGCCCATCTGTCCCGGGGGCGTGAGCAGCGCCAGGGCCAGCAGATCCGCGGCGACGGCCACCAGCGCGCCGGCCTCGTGCGCGCGCGCGACCAACGGCGCCAGGTCGGTGACGAGCCCGCGTTCATCCGGATACTGCAGCAGCACGCCGAACACGCGCGCGTCGAACGTCATGTCGTCGGCCGGGCTGACGTGGATGTCGATGTCCAGCGGCTCCGCGCGCGAGCGCAGCACGTCGATCGTCTGCGGGAAGCAGCGGTCGCTGACCAGGAACACTCCCCTGCCGTCGCGGGCCACGCGGACGCGGTGCAGCAGCGTCATGGCCTCGGCGGCGGCCGTCGCCTCATCCAGCAGCGACGCGTTCGCCACGTCCATCCCCGTCAGGTCCGCCACCATCGTCTGGAAATTGAGGAGGGACTCCAGCC